>ENA-OQBT01000042-OQBT01000042.1-human-gut-metagenome-genome-assembly--contig:-NODE-42-length-77360-cov-5.556796_pt1 | contig 77360 bp, 68 predicted proteins | sample MGYA00242749_ERZ504557 | MGnify/ENA primary metagenome ERZ504557 (study PRJEB26092, sample SAMD00036243) | human gut metagenome | host: Homo sapiens | study: EMG produced TPA metagenomics assembly of...
TAAGGAAACAACCTTTATTTCTGTTCAATTGGACCATAATTTTACAGCAGTTTTCCAACGGAAATTTTCATTCATTAAAGGAGTACCCTCTACGGTTAATTCAATACCGGTATTGCGAATTTTACCTGCATTGATATAACGGAATGCATAAAGTGAACCTGCCGGATTGGCTACTTTCAGCAACTGATTTTTAGTATCAGTACGATACCATGTAAAGTCAATACCGAAGCGATTATTGAAGAATTTCCATTCTGTACCGAATTCAATGGAAGTACTGATTTCCGGTTTCAAATCACCACGTTGCTCAATGTCATTGGTCTGGATACTTCCACCACATTGAATAATATCCGCTAAGTTTGTAATTCCGATAGGAAGGTCATTACCAACCTGTGCGAATGAACCACGGAATTTTGAGAAATTGATCCATTCCGGCAGTTTGACACTGTTGCTCATAATCCAAGTCAAACCTACTGACGGATAAAAGAATCCATTTTTCATACTTTCTGTATTCGCTAAAGTGGAAGACCAGTCATTACGTGCTGTAACATCCAGATAAAGAGCATCTTTCCAACCTACTTGCGCTGTGCCGAACAAGGATTGTATAGTACGTTTCGCATCAATCGTCTGGTTGATAAATCCCTTTGAAGAGAAGATGATATTGGAAACGGTAAATACATTAGGGCGATATAAAGAAGCTGTTTTGGAGTCAATCATCAAAGAATTGGCTTTGCTCACATTGATGCTGGTTCCCAATGCTGCGTTGATAGAAAAGTCACCCAATGTTTTGTTAAACATGGCCATGAAGTCACCATATACTTGGAAATTTTGTTCATCCGACCATACATAACGTCCGTTGGGAAGCCCTGTCTCATCATTCTTGCCGGCAATATTTGCAGCTGTTGAAGCATACATCTTGTTGTCAAATTTATCACTTACGTAGTCTACATTGCCACGTGCCTGGAAACTTAACCAATCAGTAGCTTTTAAATTTGCACTGATAGAAGCCAATGCGCGATAACGTTTACTCTTGTTGGTCACACGGTTTTTAATCCAGTACGGATTCTGATCCCATTCACTGAATGAGCCGTCTTCATTCTTTGTGTACCAATTCTGTAAATTCATATTACGATCCGTGTCGAATACTTCAAAATTTTCAGCATACGGAGCCAAATCGGCGCCACGGGGGAAAGAATACAGACCAACTAGCGGATTCAGATAATAACCGCCTCCGGCAGGAGTGTTCCGGATAGTCTGTGTCATCAAACTGGCATTTCCATCCAATTTCAAGCGATCGTTGAAAAAACTGGCTGTTTCACGGAAAGTGATATTATGCTTTTGAAGTTTGTTTGAGTCAACGATACCTGTACCTCGGGTATTAGCATAAGAGAAGTAGGTTTGCATCTTGTCATTGCCTGTTTGGAAAGTTAAAGAGTTGATAGCAGTGATCCCGTTTCCGAACCAATTGTCCACATTGTCATAGTCTGTCAGGTTCCCTTTACTACCCCAGCTGCTGGTACCATCGGCAGTTTGTCCATAATTGTTTTGGAATTGGGGCAGGCTGATAGCATGGTCTACTGTCAGGTTGGAAGAAAATGTAATTCTTGACATACCGGTTTTTCCGGATTTTGTTGTAATTAAAATGACACCATTAGCTGCTTGTGAGCCGTAAAGAGCTGCTGCGGATGCACCTTTCAATATGCTCATACTTTCAATGTCGTCAGGGTTCAGATTGGAAATACCGTCACCAGAGTCATGGTTGACACCGTCATTTTCACCTCCCATAACGGTGGCTGTTGATTCTGTTGTGATATTCAGCATGGGAACACCATCAATGACATACAACGGTTGGTTGTTACCACTGGCGAATGCTGAACGCGCACCACGGATAGATACTTTTGCCGAACCTCCAAGACCGGGTGAACTCTTTGTAATCTGTACACCGGCGGATTTACCGGCTAGTGAATTAATCATATTCGCATCCTTTACCTTATTCAGCTCGTCACCATTCAATTGCTGTGTAGAATAAGTCAAAGAAGCTTCTTTCTTTTTAATACCCATAGCGGTTACTACAACAGTTTCCAATTTCAGGGCGTCGTCTTCCATCTTGATGGTAAAGTTGGTTTTTCCGTTTACGGGAATAATGACTTTTTTATATCCGATGTAGGAAACGGCTAGTTGTGCATCAGTGGGAACTTCCAGGGTAAAGTTGCCGTCAATATCTGTAATAGTACCGTTAGTAGTACCTTGTTGAAGTATGTTTGCACCGATAATGGCTTCACCCTGCATATCCGTTACAACACCTTTTACAGTGATTGTATTCTGCTGCTTCACTTCTTCACGGGTTATGTTGCTTTCTTTAGTCAGAACAACATTCTTTCCTTCCATTACATAAGAGATTCCTGTTCCGGCAAAAACTTCATCCAGAATTTCGGATACGGCTTTGTTACGGGCTTTAACAGTTACTTTACGGTTAAGGTCCACATTCTTTTTATTATAGACAAACAGATAATTGGTCTGTGTTTCAATGGTCGAGATTAATTGAGCTACCTTCATGGTGTGGGTATCAAAACTAACTTTTGCATTTTGAGAGTGTACATTTACGCTAAATGCGCTGAATGTAGTAGCCAAAAGAAGAAATAAGGTAATCTTCATAGTTCGTAATATTTGTTTAAAGCCTAAACTTTTTGGGCATAAATACCCTTCCAAAGAAATTTTTCTCATATCTTTGTAATGTGTTAAGTTAATAAATTTGATTAAGGTCAATTGTTAGCTGTCGAATCGGGGAGTATGGGGGTACTTTCCGATTCTTTTTTCAAAGGTTCTTATGTAATCATAATGGTTAATTTTTAAGGTTAAACTTCTATTGTGATTTTATTCTATAGTTATCTTGTTATGTTCGTTATCAATATCGTATTTGAACGGATGGTCTTTTTGTATAACTTTTAGTATATGCTCTATGCCATCCAAATCTTTGAATTTACCGGTACAACGGTAGTTCTCTAAGATTTTAGGATTCTTCACTGTTATCTTATAATTATAATATAGAGCAATCTTGTCCAGTAATTCTTTAAACGGAACATCATCGAAATAATAAATGCCTTGCATCCATGCTAAAGCATTGTTGCTGCTCATTTCGCCCGTTCTATATTTGCCGTTTTCCATCGAGAAATACTTTCCTTTCGTCAGGCTGGTAATTGTTTTTTCTTCTTTTGCACTGTTGGTAAGCAAGTTGATGGAACCTTCTATCAGTCTGGCTATAAAGCTGTTTGAACCTTTATAAGAACATACATCGAATTTTGTTCCGGTGACTTGTACCTTTATGTTTTCTGTCTGCACATAAAAAGGAATTTCCTTATTGTGTGCCACCTCGAAATAGGCTTCTCCGTCTAATGTGACTTTACGGTCTTTTTTACCGAAATCTTCATCATAAGTCAATGTAGTTTGGGAGTTCAACCATACTACCGAACCGTCGGGGAGGTCCATCTGCGCACGTTGCCCCGCCGGAATACGGATGGTTTGTGACAATTGCTGCTTGGGTTTGTGCATATGTGGCAAATCCATGACAAAAACAATAGCCAACATGGCGGCAATGGCAATCAGCGGATACAGATACAGATGTCCTTTCGGCTTCCGCTGTATCTTCGAATCATCGGAAAAAAGGGTAATATCAAACAACATTCGTTCTTTCAAAAAGCGTTCCTTGTTCTCGGCACTGCTTTCCGTCCATTCCACAATTTGGCTTTCCTCTTTTTCCGTGGTTTCTCCTCTGAAATATTTATGTAGCAATTCTGTCTTCATTCTTTCCGCATTTTGTATATAGAACAGGATAGTGGGAAACAACCCTAGCGGAAAAATGATTTTTTTTCGATTTTCTCAAAAAAAGTGGTTTTTACCCTCTTTTTTCATTTCAGATAAAATTATTACCGCCCTGACACACTGCTAATAAAAAATATTAGTAACTTTGCAACACCCAAAATAAGCGAGATTGTATTTATACACTATAAACAAAAATAAGAGATTATGATGACAATTGACAAATTCAACTTTGCCGGTAAAAAGGCAATTGTCCGCGTGGACTTCAATGTACCTTTGGACGAAAATGGTAAAATTACTGATGATACTCGTATCCGCGGTGCTCTTCCTACACTGAAGAAAGTGTTGGCTGATGGTGGCAGCTTGATTATCATGTCACACATGGGTAAACCCAAAGGTAAGGTAAATGCTAAATATTCATTGAGTCAGATTGTCGATGCTGTTTCTGAAAAATTAGGTGTACCTGTTCAATTTGCTCCTGATTGCGCAAAAGCCGGTGATGCTGCAGCTGCTTTGAAACCGGGTGAAGTCCTGTTGTTGGAAAACTTGCGTTTCTATCCTGAAGAAGAAGGAAAGCCTGTTGGCATTGACAAAGAAGATCCTGCATACGAAGATGCCAAGAAGGCAATGAGGGCTTCTCAGAAAGAATTTGCCAAGACTTTGGCTTCTTATGCTGACTGCTATATCAATGACGCATTCGGTACTGCTCACCGTAAACATGCTTCTACAGCTGTTATCGCCGACTATTTCGATGCAGACAACAAGATGTTGGGCTATTTGATGGAAAAAGAAGTTCAAGCTGTTGATAATATCCTGAAAGATATCAAACGTCCGTTCACTGCTATTATGGGTGGTTCTAAGGTATCTACCAAGATTGGTATCATTGAAAACCTGATGGATAAAGTGGATAACTTGATCCTTTGCGGTGGTATGACTTATACTTTTGCTAAAGCTCAGGGTGGTAAAATTGGTAATTCTATCGTAGAAGATGATAAATTGGAATTGGCTCTTGATATCATCGCTAAGGCTAAGGCTAAAGGTGTGAATTTGGTATTAGGTACAGACTGTGTAGCTGCTGATGCATTCTCTAATGATGCTAATACTCAGGTTGTTCCTGCAAATAATATTCCTGACGGATGGGAAGGCTTGGATGCAGGTCCCGAAACTCAGAAAGCATTTGCTGCAGCTATTGAAGATGCTAAGACTATTCTTTGGAACGGTCCTGCCGGTGTATTTGAGTTTGATAACTTTACTGCCGGTTCACGTGCAATCGCCGAAGCTATCGCTAAAGCAACTAAGAACGGTGCGTTCTCATTGATTGGTGGTGGTGATTCTGTAGCTTGTATCAACAAGTTCGGTATGGCTGACCAAGTATCTTACATCTCTACCGGTGGTGGTGCTTTGTTGGAAGCGATCGAAGGAAAAGTTCTTCCGGGTGTTGCAGCGATCAAAGGTGAATAATTGGTACTTCTCTATATAAAAGAAAGGCAACCCGGTTTCGAGTTGCCTTTTTTAGTATTTTGTTTTTTGTAGTGAATTCTATATCTTAGAACATAAACAACACGGTGGCTACCAGTCTGTTGTTTGAAACAGAATGGGTATCAATGATTGTTCCATCTGACTTATCTAGTGAACCGTACCATGCAGAACTGAAATTATATTCCACACCGATTTTCCAATGAGGAACATTATAAGTCAGTTCGGCACTGGCACTGATCAATTGATCTACATTTGTACCTGTGCCATACATTTTGGTAACCTCATCGCTGGTGCCTAAATTTTTCATGTAACCAAAGAAAACAGCCGGTTTCCATTTTTTGCCATACACAATGTTCAACCAAGAACTGGAGTTGCGGTTGGGGGAATATTCCTGTTCACCTGTTCGTTGGTCTATTGATTTTATGCCATAACCTCCCAGCATAGAAACCTGTGTAAGATTGGAACCTAATATGCTTTTGGCAGCTATATACCATACAGGTGAAGTATATTTCATGTGAACTTCATAAGACAGAGAAGTGATACGTTCATCTACTTTATACACTTTATCCTCTACCACAGACTGAGTACGGGGTTTTAATGAAACCATTTCAATACCTGCACCTACCAACCAGTTGTTACCTTTGTAATCTGCACCGATATAGACTTCCGGGATACAGCTTTCTTTGATGTATTTCTGGCTCTTGCCATCAGGGCCTTGTGACAGATATTGAGATTGCCAGATCGCTGCACCTGTCAACTGTATATCACCTGTCTTGTAGCGGAAACGTATTTGCGGAGCACGGCTGAACGGTTGGAAAGGAGCTCCCATATTCAGATTCAGGATTTGCGGAGCGACGTCACCATACAGCGGATGCCAGGTTTGTCCCAACAGCAAGGACGGTTTTCCCCAGTCTAAGTTCAAATATGCATGGCGCAGGCGAACGGTAGAGAAAGTGGTTCCTGAACCGCGAAAGTCCATTTCCACTTTAGCCGAGGTTTTTGCCCTGCCAGTTTAGGCCTTGAACGTCGACTCCCAGACGAGTGTACAAGGTATAGAAGCTTCCATTGGCTGTTGCATTCAGGTCTTTTCCGTCTGTATCATATATTTTGTCTTTGGGATACATATAGAAAAGTCCGTCCACAGTTTCTTCGTTGGCACGGCTATTGTAATAAAGATCGGTGCGAACTTGTCCGTAAAACTTATAACTGAAATCTTTGTTTTGGGCAAAACTGCTTGCCGATAGCAGTAAAAGTGTGAATAAGAATGAATATTTTCTCATGATTTAAAGGGTTGTTATAAACATTCGGCAAAATTACATAATTTATTTGAAAAAGGCTGTGTGGTTCCTCATAAAAGTGTCATATCGCGCTTGGATGGAACAGCCTGCATTGAATTGCACAAAAGAAACTGTCCGAAAGCAAAAGATAGCTTCCGGACAGTTGTTTACTTTACTTCTTTCGTGGAATTAATAGATTTCTATTTCATCCAATGCCATTGTACTGGGCACTTCGCTCTTATCATGCGGACTATAGCAATCAATGCCATTACGTATTTTGCCTCCGCTTGTAAATTCTATTTTCACCTTTACAGCTTCTTGTGCCGGGAACTCTATTTCTTCATCGAATCCTTTGAAGGTGTTTTCTTTGATGTCATAGGTAAATTCCTTTTCGGCCACTTTCTCGAATTTATTGCCTGAGGCGGAAACATACACCACAGCTTTGCTTACCGGTAATATATTGCCGGCTGCATTATAAAGCGTACCAAATCTGATTTTACTGATTGTAGCTTTATCAAAGTCTGCCACGAAGGTCACTTTATCATTATTGTCCGGGCGGATACCTACCCATGGAGTGGAAGAGGCATTGTTCCCACGTTTTCCGTTGGTTAGTCCTAAAGTCACCGTATCGGCCCCTAATATGTCATTTTCTCCTAAAATATCCCCCTTCATTCCTTTGGGTTCCGGAGTGATTTCATATTTCTTTCCACTGATTAAATTCTTGTAAAGTTGTTTATGGGTAACTTTACCAATCTGCTTACCGTCAACAAAGGCGGCGGCTTTCAAGTCGTAAGTACCTTCCAATGGGAATGGATGGCTATATAAGCTGGCATTTACAGACGGTTCCTCACCGTGGATTGTATAATAGATTTGTGCTCCCGGATAGAATGTTTCCAGTTCTACATTCAGTACTCCTTCTTTAGTGGAACGGGTATTAATGTTTACATCAAAGAAGTTGAGGCACGGTTTTACCCCCATTATTTCCAGACGTTTGAAATCTTCTACCATGCGGCTGCAGAATGAAGTGAAATTCTTCTCCTTCATCGGAGTCCATCCGGTCTCGGCTATGGCGATTAAACGTGGGAAGATTTGATAGTCACGATTGTCCTCGGTTGGCATATATTCAGCCCAGCAATTAGCTTGTACGCCTATGATGTGTTGTTTTACCAGACTGTCTGCATCAGCCGGTACAGGATTGTAACTGTATGTTTTCTTCAATGTGTTATACCCACCGATAGTGACAGGGGCTATTTCCGGTTCTTCTTGATAATGATCAAGATAAGCGTAAGGATTGGGAGTCATGATGGCATCATGCCCGGCTTTGGCTGCGGTCATTCCGCCTTCCACACCACGCCATGACATTACTGTGGCGTTGGGAGCAAGCCCGCCTTCCAGAATTTCATCCCAACCGATGATGTTGCGTCCTTTGCTGTTCAGGTATTTTTCCGCACGGTTTACGATATAGCTTTGTAACTTCTCTTCTTTGGTATGTTTTCTGCCGTCTACGGGATTAGGAGTGACATCATCTTTAAGCCCTAGGTCTCGTATCAGTTTTTGGCAATGGGAACAATGTTCCCATGCGTATTTGGGGCATTCGTCACCACCTATATGTATATAAGAACTTGGGAATAATTCCACCACTTCGTCCATGACTCCTTCCATAAATTGAAAGAAAGTGTCGGTAGGGCAGAATACCTGGTCAAACACACCCCACAGTTTGCAAACTTCGTAGGTGCTGTCCGGAGTACAGGATAATTCGGGGTAAGAGGCAATGGCTGCCAAGGCATGTCCCGGTAGCTCTATTTCCGGAATGACGGTGATATATTTGCTTTGGGCGTATGCTACCACTTCTTTAATTTCTTCTTGTGTATAGTAACCTCCATGAGGTTTGCCGTCATATTTAAACGGGTAGTGGGTATAGAAATAATCCACCATGGTTTCTGAACGTTGGGAACCGATTTCGGTCAGTTTGGGATACTTTTTGATTTCGATTCTCCAGCCTTGGTCATCCGTAAGATGCCAGTGGAAGGTATTCATCTTATGTACGGCCAATACATCAATGAATTTTTTGATGTAATCTATCGATGCAAAATGACGGCATACATCCAGCATTGCTCCGCGATATCGGAACGCCGGAGTATCTTCTATCTCGACGCAAGGTACGCTCCATTCGGCATTGCGTGCTCTTTCCTTGCTATAAATAGCTACCGGCAACAGTTGATACAGAGTTTGCAGTCCGTAATAAAATCCGTTAGGTGTTGATGCTGTAATCTTTATCTGTTGGGGGGTGACTGATAATTTGTAGGCTTCTTTCTCCATACCCGGAATGCTGTCAAAAACAATGGTGGGTACATTTTCATGTAATTCACCACCCGGTTTCAATTTGATACCGGCTACATCCAATACGGTAGTTGATAGACTGGAAGCGATATTTTTCACTTCTTGTGAGGCGTTCACAACGACAGGAACATCGCTGTTCAGATAAAAACGTCCCGGCTGCTCATTCATAGTAACAGGCAGCGGAACTACATTGTACTCATTGATTACTTCTTTCATTTGGCATCCACACGTTAATAGCCCAACGAAAAATACTAGCAGACTCTTTTTTTTCATAATATATCTGTGCTAAGTTTTTAAATAAAGGGGGTATAGAAATTCTTTGCGGACAAAAATAGCAATAAAAACGGAATAAACATGTTTTTCAGAGAGATTAATATGTTTGCAATATAAAAATATTTTTCACAGATTTGTTTCTTTATTGCTAATAGAATGTTATCTTTGTCCGAGTTAACCAATTTATTAATCTGACACACATGACAGCAAATACCCCCAAACGATTGCTCGCTCTTGACATCTTGAGAGGCATCACTATTGCAGGCATGATTCTTGTGAATAACCCCGGTTCGTGGGGGTATGTGTATGCTCCGCTGGAGCATGTCGCCTTTAACGGATTGACCCCCACCGATCTCGTTTTCCCTTTTTTTATGTTCATTATGGGAATCTCGACTTATATTTCTTTGCGGAAATATAATTTTACTTATTCACATGCCACGTTGCGTAAAATAATGAAGCGTACAGTCATTATTTTTTGTATCGGTCTATTGTTGAATCTTTTAGCTAAGTCTGTTTTTACACATCATCTGAATTTTGAAGAATGGCGTTATCTGGGAGTCATGCAACGGCTCGCTATAGGATACGGTGTGACCAGTCTGGTTGCTATAACGGTGAAGCATAAATATTTTCCTGCTATCATTTTGGTGACTTTGGCCGCTTATTTTCTTTTATTGGCTACGGGAGACGGCTTCAATCAGTCGGAAACCAATGTTGTGGCTCGTTTTGACGCATGGGCATTGGGCACATCTCATATGTACCATGAGGGCGGAATGGCGTTTGATCCGGAAGGACTGCTGAGTACTGTTCCTGCGGTGTGCCATGTGATGGTAGGATTTTATTGTGGAAAGTTGTTGCTTTCCGCTAAAGATAATGCCGAAAAGATACAGCGGTTGTTTCTGATAGGAACTATACTTACATTTGCCGGCTTTCTGTTAAGTTATGGCTGCCCTATTAATAAAAAAGTGTGGTCGCCTACTTTTGTTATAATAACTTGTGGATTGGCGTCCAGTTTTTTGGCTCTGCTCATTTGGATTATTGATATGAAAGGGTATCAGAACTGGTGTGCTTTTTTCCGGTCATTCGGAGTGAATCCTTTGTTTATTTATGTGTTTGCGGAAACAATGGGAATCGCATTGGGTGCTACGGGCGTGAGTGCCTTTATTTATGAAAAGATGCTGGCTCCGGCATTGGGGGATTATCCCGGCTCATTAGTCTATGCTTTGATCTATATTATATTCTGTTGGAGCATTGTTCATATATTATATAAAAAAGGCATCTATATCAAGATTTAGAAACGGATACAGAAAATTAGTTAGATGAAAGAAACGGGGAATATTTTTATGTCAGAACTGACGGAGGTGTTTAGTAAACGTCAGCAACAGTTTATTCAGTTTGCTTACTCGTACGTCAGGGACAAGGAAGAGGCTGAGGATATTGTAATGGGGGCGTTTACCAGTGTGTGGGAGCACCGGAATGAATTGCGGGAGGATACGAATATTTCCGCATTGTTGTTGACAGCCATAAAAAATCGTTCACTGAATCATTTGCAACACTTGGAGGTACGTATGCGTGCCGAGCAGCATATAGGAGATATACGGCAGAAAGAGCTGGCTTTGCGTATCTCGACTTTGGAGGCTTGTGATCCCGATAAATTGTTTTGTGATGAGATACAGGCTTTGGTGCAGGAAGCTATTAGTGAACTGCCTCCTACAAGCAGGGAGGTGTTTATTTTGAGCCGGATGAAAAATTTACCGAACAAGGAAATTGCTTTGCGACTGGATATTTCTGTAAAGACTGTGGAATTTCATATCACCCGGTCGTTGAAACAGTTGCGGGTGCGGCTGAAAGATTATCAGTTTCTTTGGAGTTTTTTGTAAAAAAAAGCCATACCTCAGTTGTTTAGGTATGGCCTTCTTTTTTATTTCATATACAGGGATTAGAAACTATAATCTGCACTTAAACCGAATACTTTGTTAGTACGGCTGTATACATTTGTTCCGGGTAATCCGGTTCCGTTATAGTTGGTTGACTTCTTGGTATAATCCTCATAATTAGTCCACATATAGCCGACATTCAGATTGAGATGCTTGTTCATTTTTATTTTGGCTCCGACTCCCAAAGAGTAAGAATCACAAGAGAAACTAGTATCTGATTGATAGTTATCTGATAGTCCGTAGTCAGTGATCTGTCCACCACAGCTGAGGGTCAGTTGCTTGGTTACATCAAACTCGATACCTGCCAAGTATTCATTGGTTCCTTTAGTCAGATATTTTTGTTTACCGTTTGCCATACCTGCGTTTTTATCATCATAGAAATGATATTCTACAGAAGCACGAAGTACCGGAAGGAATTCGTAGGCGGCTGCAATGGAGAGCATGGCTGGGATGTCATTGGGAGTATTCACACCGTGTTCGTAGGGGGCTACCATATCTTTGGCACTGGGTGGATATTGTAAGTTCTTTGTATTGTTTTCGATATTCAGATTGGTCTTGAACTCATATTTAGCACCGATATTCAGTTTGCCCAATTTAACATCTGCACCGATTACAGGAGTGAGTCCCCAACCTGTTTGGTCACAGTTCAGAGCGAGTGGCAACAGGTTGGTATCTGTTCCTTTCACAATGGCATTTAAGAATCCTTTATAACCGCCTGTAAAATAGTTCATACGTCCTCCACCGAATACAGAAAGCCATTCGGTAGCTTTATAGGATAATCCCAACTGTAAAGAGTAAATATATTGTTTACCATCATGCGCTTGTGATATCATACATGCCGGGAACGATTATCGGACTTTGTGGGTTTGCCTGATGTGCTTTCACACTATTCTGAAAAATACCGGCCATGGCCGCAGATTCAAACATAGGCAATCCGTCATCGAAAGATGCTTTTCCACCTCCGGCGGTAATAGCGAAGAAACCTGAAATAGTCCATTTGTCTTTTTTATAGGCTGCAAATAAACTGGGAATAACCGGTGCGGCTGCCGTTCCTTCATAATATTTTTCGAAAGGCTTGTCTGAAACGGTAGGGCCTGTGGCGCTAACCCCGTTGTATGTCATAAAACTGGCATCAATATTTCTAGTCTGATAAGCACTTTGAATGCTCAATCCTACATGGAATCCGTCTTTGGGTAAGAAAGCCAGTCCGGCAGGATTAGACAAAGCACCATCTATTTCTGTAGTAGCACCACGGGATAGCATACGGAGAAAAGCTGCATGTTGATTTGTATTGGTTAAAATACCTCCTGCGAAAGTTGAATTTGAAACGATTAGCGTCGCTGCGCTAATTAATAATAGTTTCTTCATTTATTACTTAATTTTTTTGTTTGCGGGCGCAAAGGTAGGATAAAATAACACGCGGACAAACCTTTTGTGCAATTATTTGCATAATCTATTGAAAAAATCAACTGTTTCAGTAGAAACTATTTAATTTTCTTCGTTTATTTCAGAAGGCTTTTGACCCATGATTTTCTGAGTGTTTTTTAGCTGTTGAGTGCCTTGTGGATTACTTGTGGACGAACTTTTTTTAATTAATTCTTTGTCTTATAGTAGGTTAATGCCTATGCTGTGGACAAGTTGTGGACTTATCGTGGATTTTCTACCTTATTATATTAAAACAAAGAAAGAAACAAAGAAAAACTCCCTTAAGGGTTCTTTGAAAAAAACGTCCGTCATGTTCTGTCAACGCTCGGGTCGTTTTTTCAAACTATGCTGGAAACTTTTGCCAACTATGCTGGAAGTTCCCGGAAGTTTCCAGCATAGTTTGGACATGATATGCCTTTTGTTCCGGAATGGTTATTTCCAGGAATAAATTCTTTGCCTGTTTACAGATTCTTCACCACATTCAGCATGGTGGATTGAGAAGAATGTTGTATCTTTGTAACCCTTTTACGCAATACAAATTTTTTATATGTATACTAACAAAGAAATATGGAACGTGAGTTATCCGATTTTTCTCGGATTATTAGCGCAAAACATTATAAATGTGACGGATACGGCTTTCCTGGGTAGAGTGGGGGAAGTCGAACTGGGAGCTTCCGCCATGGGTGGATTGTTTTATATCTGTGTCTTTACTATTGCTTTTGGCTTTAGTATCGGTTCACAAATTTTGATTGCCCGTCGTAATGGTGAAGGGCGTTACAAAGATGTAGGCCCTGTGATGATACAGGGAGGGACATTCTTGCTGGGGCTGGCGGTGCTCATGTTCGGGCTGACTCATCTGTTGGCTCCATCTGTTGTCCGTCTGCTCATCTCATCTGATTCCATTTTTGACGCCACCATGGAATTCCTCAACTGGCGTATCTTTGGTTTTTTCTTCGCTTTTATCAACGTGATGTTCCGTGCGCTGTATATTGGCATTACACGTACTAAAGTGCTGACGATGAATGCGGTGGTCATGGCATTGGTGAATGTGTTGTTGGACTATATTTTGATTTTCGGTAAGTTTGGAATGCCGGAGATGGGGATTAAAGGAGCAGCTATCGCTTCGGTGATGGCTGAAGCCGCTTCATTGGCTTTCTTCTTGATTTATACCTACGCAAAGGTGGATTTTAAGAAATTCGGCTTGAATCACTGGCAGAAGATTGATTTCTCTTTATTGGGAAGGATTCTGAGTATATCGTGTTTTACCATGGTACAATATTTTTTGGCCATGGCTACTTGGTTTGTCTTTTTCATCGCGATAGAACGGTTGGGGCAACGCGAGCTGGCGATTGCCAATATCGTACGTAGTATCTATATCGTGATGCTCATTCCGGTTCAGGCACTATCTACTACTACCAATTCCTTGGTCAGCAATCTGATCGGTGCGGGAGGGATAGCCCATGTCATACGCTTGATTTGGCGTATCGCACGGATGTCGTTCTTCATCATGATAGTCTGTGTGGCCATAGTGGTACTTTTCCCTCATGCTATGCTTTCGGTTTATACCAATGAGCAGGCCTTGCTGGTGGAATCCGTGCCTTCGTTGTATGTCATTGCTGTGGCAATGGTCATCGCATCGGTGGCTAATGTCTATTTCAATGCCATTTCGGGAACTGGAAATACGCAGGCTGCTCTGATACTTGAAATGGGGACTTTGGTGTTCTATACCCTTTACATTCTGTGGATAGGCATGGTAGTGAAAGCACCGGTTTCGGTTTGTTTCTCCATAGAGGTGGTGTACTATAGTTTGTTACTGCTTAGCAGCGTTATTTACTTGAAAAAAGCAAAATGGCAGAATAAAAAGATATAAGGTTCATAAGTTTTTTGTATTTTTGCACCCTGTTGTTATTCTGAAGGTTAGTAAAGAATGACAGGCAATCATAATTCGTAATTTATAATTAAAGATATATGTTCGATAATTTAAGTGAGAGACTGGAACGGTCTTTTAAGATTCTGAAAGGTGAGGGAAAAATCACCGAGATTAATGTAGCGGAAACGTTGAAGGATGTGCGTAAAGCTTTGTTGGATGCTGACGTGAACTATAAGGTCGCCAAAGGCTTTACTGATACAGTGAAAGAAAAAGCTTTAGGGCAGAATGTGCTTACGGCTGTGAAGCCCAGCCAGTTGATGGTAAAGATTGTACATGATGAACTGACCGCATTGATGGGTGGTGAAACTGCCGAATTGGTGTTGGAAGGTCGTCCGGCAGTTATCCTGATGTCAGGTCTGCAAGGTTCCGGTAAGACTACTTTCTCCGGTAAGCTGGCCCGTATGCTGAAAACCAAGAAGAACCGTAAGCCGCTGTTGGTGGCTTGTGACGTCTATCGTCCCGCTGCTATCGAACAGTTAAGAGTATTGGGAGAACAAATCGAGGTTCCTGTATATAGTGAGTTGGACAGCAAGAATCCGGTGCAGATTGCATTGAACGCTATTCATGAAGCAAAAGCGAAAGGGTATGATTTGGTCATTGTCGATACAGCCGGCCGTCTGGCTATCGATGAGCAGATGATGAACGAGATTGAGGCTATCAAGAAAGCGATAAATCCGGATGAAACTTTGTTTGTGGTCGATTCAATGACCGGTCAGGATGCGGTGAATACAGCTCGTGAGTTTAATGAACGTCTGGACTTTAACGGCGTCGTGCTGACCAAGTTGGATGGTGACACCCGTGGCGGTGCTGCTCTTTCTATCCGTACCGTGGTAAACAAGCCTATCAAGTTTGTGGGTACCGGCGAAAAGTTGGATGCTATCGACCAGTTCCATCCTGCACGTATGGCAGACCGTATTCTCGGCATGGGTGATATCGTGTCTTTGGTAGAGCGTGCGCAGGAGCAATATGACGAGGAAGAGGCAAAGCGTCTTCAGAAGAAGATTGCCAAGAATCAGTTCGACTTTAATGATTTCTTGAGCAGATTCATCAGATTAAGAAGATGGGTAATTTGAAAGAACTTGCATCCATGATTCCGGGTGTGGGGAAAGCTATCAAAGATATTGATATCGATGATAATGCGTTCAAGAGTATTGAAGCGATTATTTATTCCATGACTCCGCAGGAACGTACAAATCCTGAAATTCTGAACGGAACGCGCCGTACACGTATAGCCAAAGGTAGTGGAACCAGCATTCAGGAGGTAAACCGTCTGTTGAAACAGTTTGACCAGACTCGCAAGATGATGAAGATGGTGACCGGCAGTAAGATGGGTAAGATGATGCCGAAACTTAAAAAGTGATGCTTAAATAAACAGATAAGGGAGAAAGTGTGAAACTTTCTCCTTTTTTATTATGCTGCATGGCTGATTTATACTACATTTGTTGCTCAATGAATAATTTATAAGTAAATAGATAGTATGCAACTAATTGATGGAAAAGCTATTTCGGAACTGGTGAAGCAGGAAATTGCTGCGGAAGTTGCCGAAATCGTGGCTAAAGGTGGCAAGCGTCCCCATTTAGCTGCAATTCTCGTCGGACACGACGGAGGAAGTGAAACATACGTAGCGGCCAAGGTAAAGGCTTGTGAGGTATGTGGTTTCAAATCCAGTCTGATTCGCTATGAAGCGGATGTGACGGAAGAAGAATTATTGGCAAAGGTCAGAGAACTGAATGAGGATGCTGACGTGGATGGTTTCATTGTACAGCTCCCTTTGCCGAAACATATTTCCGAGCAGAAAGTGATTGAAACCATTGACTATCGGAAAGATGTGGATGGTTTTCACCCTATCAATGTAGGCCGTATGTCCATTGGTCTTCCTTGCTATGTATCTGCTACTCCTAACGGTATTCTTGAATTGCTGAAGCGTTACAACATTGAAACCCAAGGAAAAAAATGTGTGGTATTGGGCCGCAGTAACATTGTAGGTAAGCCTATGGCAAGTCTGATGATGCAGAAGGCTTATCCGGGTGATGCCACTGTAACTGTTTGTCACAGCCGCAGCAAGGATTTGGTAAAAGAATGTCAGGAAGCTGACATTATCATTGCTGCACTGGGTCAGCCTAATTTTGTAAAGGCTGAGATGGTGAAAGAAGGTGCGGTCATTATTGATGTAGGTACTACCCGTGTGCTGGATGCTACAAAGAAATCCGGATTCAAACTGACCGGGGATGTGAAATTTGATGAAGTGGCTCCCAAATGTTCTTATATCACTCCGGTGCCGGGCGGTGTGGGACCTATGACGATTGTATCTTTAATGAAGAATACGTTGCTGGCTGGAAAAAAGGCCATTTACAAATAAGTGCCACATGCTTTGCGAAGCTTGCTGGATAAAAAAGAATGTGTCAAAAGTTTGGTAATGCTTACAGGATAAGCTGACCTGCTTTTGACACACTTGTTTTCATGAACAAAAGTTATGCCTGTTTTTCGGACTTACCTGTAAAATTATAAGGAAGGATTTTCGCTCTTAAAAGATTATTTTGTTCTTCGGAATGACTATATTTTCGGGAGTGTCCTTGATGTATAGGTCTTTCTCGCTGGGAAGTTCGGGACATTTATGCCCTCATGCTCTCACTGCATGTATAATAGGTTTATTATAAAAGATTTAGATGGTGAGGGTAAAAAATATTGCTCTCACTTATGCTCTTATGCCCTCATTATATTTTGAAGCTGAATTTTGCATAAGAGGCTTGAAAACAGTTATATATATTCTTTTTATAGGCTATTCCGTTTTGATGTAAAGTAGGCTATTTTTAGGCTTTTTTTCTTGTAAGAAGTGCGCATAGAGGATTTGTACCTTTATGGAATATGGCGGATTCCGGTTGTGGTAAAAAAGATCAGGTCATTTTTAAAAAAGGTGACGAGCTTTTTTTAAAAGGCCGCCGTCTTTTTTAAAAACGTCTTGGTCTTTTTTTTAAATGTCCTTGTCTTTTGGACTGGTGGTTGGCATGCTTGCTGACGTGGTTTCTGTTGGGGTCATTGTCATCAATAAGGCATGTGTGTGATATATAAAGATTTGTTGCAAATGCTTGTAGACCCTCTTTCTAATTTTTATTTGTATTATTCGCTTGAAAAAAACGATGGTACTGCTGTTTCAGAACGGGTACAGGTTAGTGAAGCCTGTTGGCACAGTTCGGGGTTGCTCCTACGGAATTCAAGCGTATGAAAACTGTAAATTAGTGTAGAACTTTGTTCTTTACGAATTTTTTCCTATCTTGTACCCTTTAATATTAGAATAGATGAAACAGATCTTCATTCTTTTTTTGCTATGGTTTGGTTTGTCGCTATCGGCGCAAGATCAGATCTCTTTGTTGTTTGTCGGTGATTTGATGCAACATCAGGCTCAAATTGATGCAGCCAGGCAAGGAGACGGGTATAATTATAATGATTGTTTCCGTCATGTGAAGAAAGAAATAAGTGAGGCGGATATGGCTATAGGGAACTTGGAGGTGACATTGGGAGGAAAGCCTTATAGAGGGTATCCGGTGTTCAGTGCTCCGGACGAATATCTTTATGCCATAAAGGAAGCCGGATTTGATGTATTGCTGACCGCTAACAATCATTGTCTGGATAAGGGGAAACTGGGGCTGGAACGTACTATCCTGATGCTGGATTCTTTGAAAATACATCATGCTGGGACCTATAGGAACCCGGAAGAACGCCATAGGAACTACCCGTTATTGATTGAGAAAAATGGTTTTAGAATTGTATTGTTGAACTATACTTATGGAACGAATGGCTTGAAGACTGATGCTCCGAATATGGTTAATTATATTAATCGGGAACAGATAAAAAAAGATATTCTTGATGCGCGCAGGAAACTTCCTGATGTTATTATAGCCTGTATGCATTGGGGAGTGGAATATTGTTCGTTCCCTGAACGATCGGAGCGTGAACTGGCTGGCTGGTTGATTGGACAAGGAGTTGATCATGTAATAGGTTCGCATCCGCATGTACTCCAGCCTATGGAAATTGTAAAAGACTCCCGGACTCCTGCCCGGCATGTCATTGTTTATTCATTAGGTAATTTTATCTCAAATATGTCGAAAGAAAAAACGGATGGAGGAGCTATGGTGAGATTGAAGTTGCAACGGATTTTTCGAATAACTCGTTTAGTGAATTGTGAATATGCGTTGGTTTGGACTTCGAGACCAGTTTTAAGTAAAAAAAAGAACTTTGAATTATATCCTGTTACTTTTATAAATAAATCCATTCATAATGAGGAACTTAATGTGATGAAACGTTTCTTGAAAGGAACTGAGAATTTATTAGGGAAATCGAATGGAGGCATAAAAGAGTATTTTTTTGAATAATTTTTCCTCAAAAAGTTTGCGGATATAAAAAAAACAGTACCTTTGCATCGCTTTCGAAAGGAAAGCCTAACATGGTGACTATAGTTCAGTCGGTTAGAGCGTCAGATTGTGGTTCTGAATGTCGTGGGTTCGAATCCCACTAGTCACCCTTTAACATATGAAAGGTTCTGTAAATCTAATGATTTATAGAACCTTTTTTCAGTTTTTATATCTATTAGTGTATTATCATGGTGATAAATTTAAAAGATAATAGCGAAAAGGATAAGTATATCTTGGAGTTGTTCCGGACATCTCCCAAGGAGGCTTTTCGTTTATTATTTGATGCTTATCACATGAAATTATGTATATATGCAGTGCAACTGACCGATTCTTTTGAGATGGCTGAAGATATTGTGCAGGATTTCTTTATCTATTTTTGGGAGAAGAAATATTACTTGAAAATAAATCAAAATCTTCGTTACTATCTTTATTTGTCTGTGCGGAATGCGGCAATCAATACTTTACAGAAAAATAACATGTTATCTATGGAGGAACTCTCAGGTCTTGATATGAGTATTCCTGAAGAGTCTATAGATGAAGAGGAGCAAGAGGAACGAAATAAGTTATTATTGGAAAAATTACAAAAAATTACCTCGTCAGGAATTACAAGTAGTGAGAGCTGTCATTATGGAAAATAAGAAATATAAAGAAGCGGCTGAAGAACTCCATATTTCTGTGAATACCCTAAAAACTCATCTGACAAGAGCCTTGAGACAATTAAGAAAAGAATACAATCTACACTCACTGTTTTACTAAAATTAAATTTTTCTTCTTTTCCTGTCACCCATTTATTAATTTGGGCTCTCTTTTATTAAAAGAAAGTAATCGATGAACAAAGAGAATCCAAAAAAGAACAAAAAGTCTTTTGAGTATTATATAGCGCAGCGAAAAGAAGAATTTCGTTGTCAATATGATCATGAACGTTCATGGGAAAACCTGCAATACAAGCTTGAAAAAAGAAGGAAACGCCGTATCAGTTTATATTGTGTAGCGGCATCAGCGGCTCTTCTTTTTCTTATTTTAGGAATTAGTCATATATTCTCTCTCCACAATAACACGCAAAACAAGGAGGCTGTAGTGGCTGCTGTGATTTCATTTCCGGAAACAGGCAGCCGCAAGGCTATCCTTACTTTAGAGAATGGAGAAAAAGTGGACTTGTCTGTTAAAAAAGGTACTATTTCTAATGTAAATTCTACTGTAATCAATAATAATGCCAATCAATTATTGACTTATAAAAAAGTGGAAGAGGTTTCTTCAACTCCTCAGATTAATACACTGGCTATTCCAAGAGGAGGGGAATATCAGTTGATTTTATCGGATGGAACAAGGATATGGATGAATGCTGAAAGTCTTTTACGTTATCCAACTTCTTTCGTTGGAGAAAAAAGAGAAGTATTTCTAGAAGGGGAAGCTTTTTTTGAAGTGGCGAAAGATGCTAAACATCCTTTTATAGTTCATACAAACAGACATTCGGTGGAGGTACTTGGTACAAGTTTTAATATATCTGCTTATCCTGATTATAAGGTATATACAACTCTTGCAGAAGGGCGTATTAAAGTAAGTACAGCTAAAGTTTCGGTTGTGTTAAATCCTGACCAACAAGCGGTTATTGAACTGGATAATGATGATATAGTGACACGTGATGTGCCTGCTTATCTATTTACTTCTTGGGCGAAGGGAAATTATGAGTTTCGTAATACGTCTTTGTCTGAAATTGTTGCCCAACTGTCACGGTGGTATAATGTAGATATCTATTTTAAAAATGAATCTTTGAAAGATAAAAGATTTGCAGGTATCATCTTCAGGGATGAAGAGTTAAATTTTGCTATTGAAGTAATTGAGAGAGTGTCTAATGTACATTTTACCCGCGAAGGAGAAACGATTTACATTGAAGATAAGCACGAATGAGAAAGTAAAATGATAGGAGAGAATTGACTTTTTTTAATAATAAATCAACAAACAATTATGAGTACAAAACTTTTGAGCGAAACTATCTGTCGCAAAGGCCTCATGGTGAAATGCTTTGTTGCATTGATAGTATTTTGTTGTTCGGTGGGTGAAGCATTTGCCCAAACGGATACTAAAGTGACTATCAATGTGAACAATGTTTTAATCAGAACAGCCTTGGATCAACTGCAAAGGGAAGCAAAGATCCATTTTGTTTACGATGAAGAAAATATTGATTCAGGAAAACGGGTAAGTTTATTTTACACCAAAACTTCTTTGAATGCGGTTTTGGACGATTTTTGTAAACAGACTTCATTACGATATGAAGTAAAAAGAAATTTGATTCTTATTTTACCTTCAAAGGCTGAGAAAACAACCGGAAAACATGAACCCTTTTATATGACAGGTGTGGTTATGGATGAAACCGGAGAAGTATTATTGGAGCTACCATTATGATTGGAGGTACAAGTCAGGGTACTGTAACCGATATAGATGGTCGGTATAGTTTGCGGGTTACTCCTGGTGATTTAGTGTCATTTACTTTTGTTGGAATGGCAGATAAAGTAGTCAAGGTACAAGCTGGTAAGAAAGTGGTGAATGTGAAAATGGAAACTAATGCCACTGCACTGGCGGATGTTGTAGTAACTGGCTATCAGACTTTGTCCAAAGAACGAGCAACAGGATCTTATTCTGTGATTTCAGAGAAAAGTACGAAGGGTAAACTGGAAACGGATGTGTTGTCACGTATTGAAGGATTGGTAGCAGGTATAAATAAAACTTCAAGCAACAGTAATGATGTTGTTATTCGTGGTATTACTACTTATATGGGAAATACAAAGCCATTGTATGTGGTTGATGGTATGCCTTATGAAGGTGATTTAGCATCAATAAATCCTACAGATGTACAAAATATAACAGTATTGAAGGATGCTGCTGCAAGTTCTATTTATGGTGCCCGTGCGGCTAATGGTGTAATTGTTATTACAACTAAACGTGGACAGGAAGGTAAAACTAAAGTAAGTTATAATGGTAGTATTAAGTTGTCTCCAAAACCGGATTTTGATTATTTGAATTTGATGAGTAGTTCCGAGCTGGTAGATATGCAGATTGAGGGGTTTGATTATTATCATACGGCTTATGAGAATTTGAATAAGCGTCAAGCTGTAAATCCGGTAGTTAGCTTATTGTATCAGCATGAACGAGGTCAACTGACAGATGGTCAATTGGCAGATGCTCTGTTACCTTATCGTACAAATGATAATCGTAAACAAATAGAAGATGAATTTGCGCGTGTAGGTATTGTTCATCAGCATAATTTAGCTATTTCTGGTGGATCTAATAAAAATCGATACATGGCTACTGTTAATTATATGGGTGATTATGGTAATCAAAAGTATCAAAGTAAAGATCGTATTGGATTTAGCCTAAAAGATGATGTGGATTTTTTTGATTGGTTATCGGCTGATTTTGGAGTTACAGGAAGCTTTTATCGTTCAAAGGGTGATAATGGAGCAGGTAGTTATAGCAGCTTGATGAGTAGTTATCCTAGTTATTATATGTTAAGGGATTTACAGGGAAATCCACTAGATTTTCAACGTACTAAATTAGATTATGAATTGCAACGTTTGCAAAGTATAGGTTTGATGGATGAAACATATAGTCCGATAAAGAATCGTGCAGAAGAAAGCTATCATAATAATTCCAATTATTATCGTTTGCATGCAGGATTGAAATTTAAAATTCTAGAAGGTCTTAATATTGATTTAAAATATCAGACAGAAGGGACTTATGATAAAAATCGTACTTTATATAGTAATATGTCATATAAAGTGCGTAATATGATAAATGATGCAGCTCAATATGATGCGGCAACAGGAAGCCTTACACTGAATGTCCCTAAAGGTGGCCAATTGGATGAAAGTCGTTATGAATCTTATTCGTATACAATGCGTGCTCAGGTGAACTTTAATCGTATATTGGGAAAACATGCTATATCTGCGTTGGGCGGTGCTGAACGTCGGTTGGTGCGTCGTACTGGTGCGCAGAATTATTATATGGGATATGATGATAATAGCTTGGGAGTAAAACCTATAAATCCGTTAGTTATGTCTCCTATTAATGGTACTGAAGCTTTGTTGGGGTCGTTTAATTGGGTCTATGGTGAATATAATGCATTGACTCATACAGAAGACCGATATGTTTCTTTTTATGCTAATGGTTCATATACATTTGACGAACGTTATTCATTAACTGGAAGTATTCGTATCGATCAATCTAATTTATTTGGTACTGATCCTAAATATCAGTATCGTCCGTTGTGGTCCGTTGGTGGTAGTTGGCAGATAGCTAATGAGCCTTTTATGGAAGATTGCACGTGGTTGAATCGTTTGAACTTGCGTATGACTTATGGTGTGGGTGGTAATGTTCCTAAAAATGCAGGACCGTATATGACTGTGGTTGATAGCGGATATAATGATTGGGTTGGAGATTTTGGTTCGTATATAAAGAATCCACCCAATTCTCAACTTCGTTGGGAGAAAACGGCTTCTACCAATGTGGGGCTTGATTTTTCTGTATTCAATTCTCGTTTAAGCGGTAGTATTGATTATTATTATAAGAAAACGACGGACTTGTTAGGAAATCGTAATGCGGATCCGACTTTAGGTTGGGCAAGTTTATTGCAAAATTATGGCTCGATGTTTAATAGAGGTGTAGAATTGTCATTACAGAGTGTAAATATTCAAAATAAGAATTTTACTTGGGGGACAAATTTAATGTTTAGTTATAATAAAAATGAATTGACTAATTTAGAAGGTACGAAAGAAACGGTTTTTTATTATAGTGCATATAATGTAGCAGCTGTTGGTTACCCTATTAATAGTGTCTTTAGTTATCGTTATGCAGGACTTAATCCGACAAATGGGAATGTGTTGGTGTATAATAAAGAAGGAGAAAAAGTTTCAAAAGTAAGTTCTATTGATGATATGGTGTATTCTGGAACTCGTACTCCAAAGTATACGGCATCATTGAAAAATTTCTTCTCTTATCGTGATTTTGATTTTTCATTTATGTTTGTATATTATGGTGGTCATGTGTTACGTGATGTTGTAGCTGGATATATGGGTGGTGCACCGAGTGCGAATCTTACTCGTAAGGCTTTAAACCATTGGAGGAAACCGGGGGATGAAAATATTCCAGGAGTAGCTCCGTCTTTCAATAGGAATATTTATTATACAGATGCTCAGACATGGTATTCGGCAGACATTCATGTAAAAAAGGCAGATTATATCAAATTGAGAGATATCTCATTGAGTTACAATTTGCCAAAGAATTGGTTGAGGAAATATTTTATAGAATCGGCCGCAGTGACTTGTCAAATTAGTAATGTGTGGTGGTGGGCTGCTAACGGAGATATTGATCCGGAAGCGTATACTACATCGGGGTATGGATGGGGAGCATTGACTCTTCCGAATCCTACTACTTATACAATTGGTTTGTCCCTTAATTTTTAAATGATTGAATAGATAAATATGAAATTATATAAATTTTTACTTTGTGCATGTTTGGCGTTACCTATAATGTCATGTGATGATTATTTGGATATACAACCTAAAGGGATTGTAATTCCGGAAAAGAGTGAAGACTATGAACGTTTATTGAATTATGCTCAATTGCTAAAAGCTTCAGAATCATATCCTAACTTTATGACAGATGATGTTTTCATGCCTTATGAAGATGATATGACTGGAGGATTTGTTTCTCTGGAGTTGCCGAACCAGCATTTATATGCGTTTAATAGTGAAATCTTTGGAGAAGGAGAGAGTGACGGTCTTTGGGAATACTCCTATAATCGTATTTATTATTATAACGTAGTTATTGATGATATAATGGGAGCTACTCAAGATACTGAAGAACATAAAAAGCAATTGAGGGCTGAAGCATTGGTTGGGCGTGCTTTTGAGTATTTGACTTTGGTTAATGCTTATGCTAATCATTACGATCCGTCGACTGCTGCTACAGATCCTGGCGTTCCATTGATGTTGGATAAAAATATCAATAAAACAAATTTGCAGCGCGCTACAGTGCAGGAAGTATATGATCAAATTAAGACAGATCTGGATGAGGCTGCTCCTAATTTACCGGAAAAACCGGTGTTGAATGCCTATCGTGCATCTAAGCCGGTGGGGTACGGGATGTTGGCACGTATGTATCTTTATATGGGAGATTACAAAAAAGCTTTGGAGAATGCGGTGATCTCATTACAGAATAATTCAACTTTGATGAGTCTTTTCCCGTATAAAGTAGTGGATCGTGATAAATATATTGGTAGGATCGATGTTCCGGATGGAGATGAGAATCCGGAAAATATTTATATTCGTTTGGCTCCATGGACTTTTGGATTTAGTGCTACTGCATATGCTTCTGAAGAATTGGCGTCCTTGTATGATCAGGAAAGGGATCAGCGTTATCTGTTGTATTTTACGAAATATTTAGGTGGAATAGATTTGGATTATCCTCTTTGGGCACCTTATATTTATGCCAACATGGCTATGTCTACTCCGGAAATGTATCTGATAGCAGCAGAGTGTGAAGCTCGTATAGGTAGTAAAGACAAAGCTATGGAATATATTAACACCTTGCGTGATAGTCGTATTATTGATAATGTACCTTTGGTTGCAAATGATAACAAGGATGCATTGGTAAAAGTCTTGGAGGAAAGAAGACGGGAAATGCCTATGCTTGGCTGTACCCGCTTGATTGACTTGAAACGTTTGAATCGTGAACCTGAATTTGCAAAGACTATTGTGCATGAGGTGAATGGTGTAGAGTACAAATTGGAACCCAATAGTCCTAAATATATTTTGCCTATTCCACCCACTGTACTTCGTTTTAATCCTGATATGATTCCTAACATAAGATAAAAGATATTTTAATGAAAAAATTAACGATTATGATGGCAACAGCAGCATTATGCTGTTGCTGGGTTCCTGCAACAGTGGAACTAAGCAAGAATTGGCGAATACTGTTCATTTGAAAGGTCAGTTGCTTGATATGGGTAGCCAGAATGTGCGTATGAGATTTGACGGAGCGGCATCTATGCTAGGCGATAGCGGGATATTTTGTTGAAAACGGATGCTTCCGGTCATTTTGATACTACTTTTGTACTTAAAGAACCGACATATTATACTATCAGCCGCAACACATTGTATCTTACTCCAGGAGATGACATGACTATCAAAGTAACTCAGACAAATACAGAAGCGGAATTCTCGGGAATCGGAGCCGAAGCCAATAATTACATGAAGTTCCGTCTTTTCCCGAAAGGAGGTTCTTATCTGGAAGCCGGTGGTAACTTGCGTGGAGATTTTGTATCCACTAAAGCGTTGGTTGACAGCTTGGCCGCTATACGTATGCATACATTGGATACGTTAAGTAATGTGTCTGATGCATTTAAAAAGCAGGAAACAGCACGGATCAAAGCGGATATTATTAATAGTTATATCTGTTATGCAAGTTATTCAAGGATGTTTGCCGGAGTGAAGAATGAAGAAGAGATGCGGGCTAAATGGAATGAATTTAATGTTTCATTAACTCAGGATGTAACTCCGCTATATAAGGAGATTATGAATGAAGATATGCTGAATGTAGCTGTGGTGCGCGATGTTTTGTCTTATCAGGAAGATTCTACATTAGCTTCTCTTTGGTTTAAAGATATTTCCATTCCTGCGCGTACTACGGAATTATATGCTTGTGCTAAAATAGTTGATAATCTGAGAAATGAAGCTTCTGAACAGACTGTGAATGAGGCGAAGGCATTTTTGCAAACAGTGAAGAATGCTGATTTCGTGACAGAAATTGAAGGAAAGATTGTTCAAGCTTCCAAGTTGCTTCCCGGACAACCTGCCATTGATTTTGAGATGTTGGATGTGGAAGGCAATGTGAAGCATCTTGCAGATTTTAGGGGTAAGGTGATTTATATTGATTTATGGGCAACTTGGTGTGGTCCTTGCATTCAGGAATCTCCGGCATTTGAGGCTTTAGGTAAGAAATATGCGGGTAAGGATATTGTTTTTCTTCCGATTTCTACAGATACTACAACGAAACCTTGGTTAAGGTACTTGGATGGACATAAGAAAGAATTGACTCAATATCATTCCAATGATGTTGCTTTAAAAGAAAGTTGGGCTATCATGTATATTCCTCGTTTTATTTTGATTGACAAGGATTTCAATATTGTGAATGCATACGCTCCACGTCCGTCAAGTGAAGAGATTGGTACTTTGATTGATTCTGTTCTTAATAAATAGTAAATTTATGATTTATAAAAAATATCTATTATTAGGCGTTTCTTTATGCATGTTAAATGCTTGCAATGAGTCTAAGTCTGTGTCTTTAGAGGGTAGTCTTGATGGAATCCAGGCTGATTCTATCTATTTATATCAAGTGGACAATGAGCATTATGGTAGTGTGAAACTGATTAAATCTATTGCTGTTACCGATGGTAGATTTGCTTATCCCACTGATTCTATACAAGTCGGTCTTTATTGTTTCTCTTTGCAGAATATGGAGCGTGGGGAGTATTTACAGCAATACGCTAATTTGTTTTTGGAACCCAAATCCATGCAGCTTACCTTAGGCAAGGATAAGTATGACCAACTGAGTTTACATGCTACAGGGTCTGCATTGCAGGAGCAATACGAAGCTTTGCTAGAAGCGAAATATATAGCAGGTAATCGTACGGTTCTCGATTCTTTGGATCATATGTTCTATGCGGCTCGTGAAAAAGGAGATCGTGAGGAAATGGAGCGTATCCGGGAGGTTTCCAGTCCTTATTATGAGAGTGCCTCGGAACAGACCCGTAAACTGATAAATGAGGAAATTGCTAAAAATAAAGGCTCATACTTCGGTTTGTATCTTTATTATACCTATCGCTTCCAAAATCATACTTTTAATACAGTTAAAGAGATTGATGAGCACGTAACTTCATAGGCGGTTTTGATGAGGTGTCCAAGCAAAGTGGTATATATGTAAAAATGCAAGAAGGTTTGGATAAATTTGCTAAGTGTGCTACCGGCAGTGTTGCTCCTGCTATAACAGGAATTGATTTGAAAGGAAATTCTGTCAGTTTGAACGATTTCAAGGGTAAATATGTTCTAGTCGATTTTTGGTTTGCCGGTTGTAGTTGGTGCCGTAAGGAAACTCCTTATCTGTTGAAGACGTACAATGCTTTCAAAGATAAAGGATTTACTATTTATGGTGTGTCTACAGACCGTCGTGAGGAAGATTGGAAAAAGGCTATTGAAGAAGACAAGAGCTATTGGAATCAGGTTCTGTTGCGGAAAGACGATGTGAAGGATGTGTTGGAATCATATTGTATTGTCGGTTTCCCACATATAATTTTAGTAGATCCGGAAGGTAAAATTGTAGCGAAGGAGTTGCGTGGAGATGATTTTTATAATACCGTCAAAAAGTTTGTAAACGGAGCAAAATAAAGAAATGTGTTTTTTAACAAATAAAGCAGTAGGCTGGGAATGTCCAGTCTACTGTTTTTTCTTTTATGAAATATGGAGCTTTTTGAAGGAATGATATTGTTTTATTATAGGTAGTGGTATTCCGTATTGTATTTATTTTTTAAATAAATCTAATGCATGACCCATATTTCTCTAATGTTTTCCTTTTAGAGAACTTATTCTCTGTCGGATAGGTTAAAAGTTTATCTTTGTACCATTATTCAGAAAAGAAATTTATTGATAAAATAGACATAAAAGGATCAAAACGTATAAGTATTGTAAGCGTACAATACTTTTAGGAGGTCTCGTTGGATGCTTGTGTTCAGATTTAAGGCGAGACCACCTTATTCTCGTAGAGAATTTAGATTTTAATTTAGATGATACTTGCTCGTGATGAGTAGGTATCATTTGTTTTTTAGTCTATTCTGTATGGAAATGGCTTGTAAGATTATACATAGAAGATAGAATAATTAGATCACTCTGCCGTTGAAATGGAGGATTTGAGCGGATTATTTTAATTATTGGAAGAATTGTTCTATCCTTTAAAGCATATTGCTTCTATCTTTGCCATACTGAGAAAAACATTAAATTACATTATTATGAAGAATTTTCTTATCTTATCTCTGTTGTTAGCCTTTTTGACTACGGAAGTATGTGCGCAGTGGAAACCGGCTGGTGACAAGATCAAAACACAGTGGGCAAATAAAATAAATACCTCTGCCGTATTGCCTGAATATCCACGTCCTATAATGGAACGTAATGAATGGAAGAACTTGAATGGTTTGTGGGAGTATGCTATCACCGATTTGGGAGGAAATGTTCCGGCGCATTTTGACGGGCAGATTTTGGTACCTTTTGCAGTGGAATCTTCTTTATCAGGTGTGGGACAAAGAGTCGGTGCAAAAAAGGAATTATGGTATTCCCGTTCATTTGAAGTGCCTGTTGCTTGGAAAAATAAAAATGTATTACTTCATTTCGGTGCTGTGGACTGGAAAGCAGATATTTGGTAAATGATGTGAAGGTTGGTAGTCATACTGGTGGTTTTACTCCGTTTTCTTTTGATATCACTGCAGCGTTGTCTGGTAAGGGAAATAATAGATTAGTAGTAAAAGTTTGGGACCCTACGGATGAAGGGTATCAGCCTAGAGGTAAACAGGTGAATAATCCGGAGGGTATTTGGTATACTCCTGTGACTGGCATTTGGCAGACTGTTTGGCTGGAACCGGTTACTGCCAGGCATATTGAAGAACTTCGAATCACACCGGATATTGACCAACACTTACTGACTGTAAAAGCCCATTTGAATATGAGGGCACCTTCCGATCTGATTGAAGTAAACGTATATGACGGCAATCAGTTGGTTGCCACTGGGAAAAGTATTAATGATGAGGCTGTGGTCATACCTATGCCGGAAGATGCTAAATTATGGAGTCCTGATTTTCCTTTTTTGTATACTTTAAAGGTCATGTTGAAAAGCGGTAATAAAGTATTGGATCAGGTGAACAGTTATGCGGCTATGCGCAAATACTCTACGAAACGTGATGTTAATGGAATTGTACGTTTAGAACTGAATAACCAACCTTTGTTCCAGTTCGGACCATTGGATCAGGGATGGTGGCCTGATGGATTGTATACCGCTCCCACTGATGAGGCTTTAGTATATGATATACAAAAGACTAAAGACTTAGGATTCAATATGATACGTAAACATATTAAAGTGGAACCGGCCCGTTGGTATACTCATTGTGATCAATTGGGAATTATTGTGTGGCAGGATATGCCTAGCGGTGATCGTAATCCGGAGTGGCAGAACCGCAAATATTTTGAAGGTACGGAAAAAAAGCGTTCGGCGGTTTCTGAGGCTTGTTACCGTAAAGAATGGAAAGAAATTATGGATTGTTTGTATTCTTATCCATGTATCGGAACATGGGTTCCGTTCAATGAGGCATGGGGGCAATTCAAGACTCCGGAAATTGCAGAATGGACTAAAGAATATGATCCGACCCGTCTGGTAAATCCTGCAAGTGGAGGTAACCATTATACTTGTGGCGATATGCTTGACTTGCATAATTATCCTGCTCCCGAAATGTATCTGTATGATGCCCAGCGAGCGAATGTTTTGGGAGAGTACGGTGGTATCGGTTGGGTAGTGAAAAATCATATTTGGGAACCGGATCGTAACTGGGGATATATACAGTTTAATTCTTCCAAAGAAGTAACTGATGAGTATATAAAATATACAGATATGCTTTATGACCTGATAACCAGGGGATTCTCGGCGGCTGTTTATACTCAGACTACGGATGTGGAGGTGGAAGTGAACGGACTGATGACTTATGATCGTAAGGTGATTAAAGTAGATGAAAAACGAGTGAGAGAAGCCAACGCACGTATCTGTAAATCATTAAAGTAAGGAATATGAATAAGCTGTTCTTTTGGGTATGTGCAGTCCTTATGACTGCATGTACTTCTTATAAAAATGATGAGGTCTTGACTGAATCCGGTTTAAGTAAAAGTCGTTTTCAAACGGAGATAAATGGTGAGAAAACTGATCTGTTTGTATTGAAGAATAAAAATAAGATGGAAGTTTGTATCACTAACTATGGCGGTCGTATTGTTTCTGTTATGGTTCCTGATAAAGATGGAATAATGAGGGATGTAGTATTGGGTTTTGATTCCATACAGGACTATATCAAATATCCGTCGGATTTTGGAGCAAGTATAGGGCGTTATGCAACCGTATAAATCAGGGACGTTTTTCATTGGATGGGATAGTATACCAATTGCCTCGAAACAATTACGGACATTGTTTGCATGGAGGTCCTCAAGGATTTCAATATCGTATTTATAGAGGTATTCAAGTGAGTGACAGAGAGGTGAAACTGACTTACTTGTCTAAAAATGGTGAAGAGGGTTTTCCTGGAAATTTGAATTGTACTGTTATAATGAAATTGACGGACGATAATGCTATTGATATGCAGTATGAAGCAGAAACGGATAAACCGACTGTTGTAAACATGACCAATCATTCTTATTTTAATTTAGATGGAGATCCGTCAAAAGATAATTCTGATTATTTATTGACTTTGAACGCGGATTATTATACTCCTGTTGACAGTACTTTTATGACGACTGGAGAAATTGTTCCGGTTGAGGGTACTCCTATGGATTTCAGACTTCCTGCTGTCATTGGAACTCGTATTAATCAAGATTTTGAACAATTAAGATATGGGAATGGCATTGATCATAATTGGGTATTGAATACTAAGGGGGATATTCATCAAGTTTGTGCCACATTGGAGTCACCTGTTACGGGGATTGTACTCAATGTTTATACTGACGAGCCGGGTATTCAGGTTTATTGTGGTAATTTTCTAGATGGGACATTGACGGGTAAAAAAAATACAATATATAATTTTCGGGCCTCTGTGTGCTTGGAAACGCAAAAATATCCCGATACACCTAATAAGGCAGACTGGCCTACGGCAGTAGTGAGACCAGGAGAAAAATATCAAAGTCATTGTATTTACAAGTTTTCGGTACATAAATAATGTATGTTAAGGTAGAAGGAATTGTGGAATATAACATTTGGGATAAATAAGATTCAGAGAGGAAGAGTCCTGAAAGAAGCGGTGAGGGCAAACACTGGTTCTTTTGGGACTTTTTCCGGATAATTATTGATATGGAGAATTTAATCTTTAATTTTGTACTCTCTAAACTAAATTGATATACTATGAAAAGAATATTCATAATAGGACTTCTTTTTTTATATGCATTTACTCTTTACTCTCAAAGTAATATCCGATATTATTTCAAAACATTGGATATTCAAGACGGACTCTCGCAAAACACGGTGAACGCTATTTTGCAAGATAAACAAGGTTTCATGTGGTTTGGAACAAAAGATGGTTTGAATCGTTTTGATGGTCTGAGTTTTCGTATTTTCAAAAAAGAGAATTCTGCTTTAGGAAATAATTTTATCACTGCACTTCATGAGGATAAAGAAGGAAATATTTGGGTTGGAACAGATGCAGGCGTTTATGTGTATAATCCTTTATTAGAAGACTTTACAGTATTTGATAGAGTTAGTGACACAGGTGATATGATTAGTCGTGCTGTGACTCGTATTGAAAGTGATGAAGATAGTGATATATGGATTTCCGTGGATTATCAAGGATTGTTTCATTTTGATCGTGTGCAAGATCGGTTAATTAATTGTCTGCATAGAGATAAGCGTAAGAACCAATTGGCCAATGTTACGCGTTTTTGGTTTGAGGAAAAACTATGTTGGGTCAGTTTATATGACGACAACCTATATTATACAAAAGATAATTTTAAGACATTGTTTCCCTTTCAGGATTCTGAAGGAAAAGAGCCTTTTAAAGATGATATCATTAATACTTGGATTATGGGTCCCCATAATTGTTGGTATATCGGTTCTTCTAATGGTTTGACTGAAATTAATCTGACAACAGGGCGGGTAAGGCGTTTGTTGAATTATTATGTGCGTGATTTAGGCTTTAAATCGGATAAGGAATTATGGGTAGGTACGGAGTCGGGGCTATATATTTATGATTTGGAAAAAGGTGAAATAGCTCATCTCACTGTTTCAAACGGGAATGATTCTTATGCTTTAGCCGATAATGCTATTTATTCTATATGCCGTGATAATGAGGGAGGAATGTGGATCGGATCTTATTTTGGCGGGGTCAATTACTATCCGCGTCAATGGACTTATTTTGAAAAATTCTACCCTCGTGATGATATTAAAAATTTTGGGCGTAGGGTACGTGAATTCTGTGAAAGTAATGATGGTACTGTTTGGATTGGTACTGAAGATAAGGGATTATTTCATTTTTATCCGGAAAGTGGAAAGATTGAAAAATTCTCACATCCTTCTATTTATCAAAATGTTCATGGTTTATGTTTGGACGGTGATGATTTGTGGGTAGGCACTTTTTCCGGAGGTTTAAGCCGTATTGATTTGCTTACGAAGCAAGTAAGACACTATCAAAAAGGTATAAGCCCAAATTCTTTGGATGCCAATAATGTATTCTCTATTTGTAAAACTACATCTGGTGACTTATGGATTGGCACTACATCTGGATTGCTGCGATATAATCGTGATACAGATGACTTTACTAGGATGCCGGAACTAGCTAATATGTTTGTTTATAAAATATTGGAGGATTTTAATGGGAATTTGTGGCTGGCAACTTATTCTAACGGTGTTTTTCGTTATGATGTGAATAAGAAAGAATGGAAGAATTTTATTTTTCACAAGAACGATTCCACTTCATTACCTTATGATAAAGTAATCAGTATTTGTGAAGATAGTCGTAAGCGGTTATGGTTTATGACACAAGGGGCGGGTTTTTGCTGTTTTAATCCGGAAAATGAAAGCTTTACTCGTTTTGATATGTCGAAAGGTTTTCCTAGTAATATCATTTATCGGATGGTAGAGGATAATCGGGGGAATTTATGGTTGACAACTAATAATGGTTTGGTTTGTTTCAATCCGGAAACAGATGATAAACGAGTTTATACTACAGCAAACGGATTGCTAAGTAACCAGTTTAATTATCAGTCTGGGTATAAAGATAAGATGGGACGTATCTATTTAGGTAGTATAAATGGTTTTATCACTTTTGATCCATCTACTTTTGTAGAAAATACTTTTGTTCCACCAGTTGTCATTACAGATTTCTTCTTATTCAATAAACGAATGCAGATCGGCAGTAAGGATTCTCCATTGAAAGAAAGCATCGTCTTTTCTGATGAGGTCGAGTTAGAATCTGATCAAAATTCTTTTTCATTGCATGCGGCGGCATTAGGTTATCAGGCACCGGAAATGAATCAATTGGTTTATAAAATGGAAGGATTTGATAAAGAGTGGTATAATGTAGGGCGGAATTCGGTAATCAATTATTCCAATTTACCATATGGAACTTATATTTTCCATTTAAGAGGATCGAATAGTGACGGAAAATGGAATGAAAAAGAGCGTATATTGAAGATTCATATTTTACCTCCGTTTTATTTATCAGGGTGGGCCTATTTTATTTATTTGCTATTAGGAATTCTGTCTGTGGTAGGTATCATTTATTATTTCCGGAAAAGGAATGAGCAGAAACACCAACAGGCCATGGAGAAATTCGAACGGGAAAAGGAACGCGAACTCTATACTGCAAAAATAGATTTCTTTACGAATGTGGCGCATGAGATTCGTACTCCTTTGACATTAATCAAAAGTCCGCTTGAAAATGTGCTTGTTTCTCCGAATGTATCTGCAGATATCCGTGATGATTTGGAAATAATGAATCTGAATACTACCCGTTTACTGGATTTGGTTAATCAGTTACTTGATTTCAGAAAGACTGAAACACGTGGGTTTCAACTGAATTTTGTAGAGTGTAATATTTCGGATATATTACAGCAGATTTATATGCGGTTTACTCCATTGGCACGGCAAAAGAAATTGGAATTTGTTATTGAATGTTCGGAATCTATCTATGCGTCGATAGATCGTGAGGCGTTGACTAAGATAATTAGTAATCTGTTTACTAATGCCATTAAATATTCTGAAACTTATATTCATGTCCGGTTGTGGATGGAGGATACTTGTTGGTTCTTGTCTGTCTGTAACGATGGCAATGTAATTCCTATGGAAATGCGTGAAGAGATTTTTAAGCCTTTCATACAGTATAAGGACGGATTTTCCCGTAAGGTTTCGGGTACGGGAATTGGTTTGGCATTGGCAAGATCTTTAGCTGAGTTGCATGAAGGGAACTTAATTATGGATGATTCACAAAAGCAGAATTGTTTTATTCTTTCATTGCCAGTAAAGCATGAACATACTATTGCCATTTCGAAGAGTGAGGTTAAGTTGAAAGAGGATCCGAAAGAAGAGGATCCGGGACAATTGCAACAGAAGCCGCGTTACACTGTATTGATTGTGGAGGATAATGTTGAAATGTTGGCTTTTGTTGTCAGACAATTGTCACCTGTTTATCAAATATTGACTGCAACTAACGGAGTGGAGGCCTTAAAGGTGTTGGAGGGGCATACAGTGAACTTAATAGTATCGGATATAATGATGCCCGAAATGGATGGGTTGGAATTATGTGACCGTATAAAATCAGACTTGGATTACAGTCATATTCCTATTGTACTGTTGACGGCTAAGACCACTTTACAATCAAAAATAGATGGTTTGAAATCTGGAGCGGATGCTTATATTGAAAAGCCGTTTTCTGTGGAGTATTTGAAAGTGTCTGTTGCCAATTTATTAAGTAATCATGAAAAGCTGCATGCGGCTTTTGCACATTCACCGTTTATACAGACCAATTCTATGGCTATGACGAAAGCGGATGAAACTTTTTTGAAAACCTTGAATGAAGTGATTGTTGCCAATATGCAAAATCCGGACTTCTGTCTGGACGATATGGCGAGTTTGCTTAATATGAGCCGTTCCAGTTTGAACCGCAAAATAAAAGGAGTCTTGGACATGACCCCTAATGACTATATCCGTTTAGAGAGATTGAAAAAAGCTGCTCAATTATTAAGGGAAGGAGAATGTAAGGTAAATGAAGTATGTTATATGGTTGGCTTCAATACTCCTTCTTATTTTACTAAATGTTTTCAGAAGCAATTTGGTATTTTACCAAAAGATTTTGTGAAATGATTTTTTTCGGCGCATGAAATAGAATAATAGAACTAATCGCCCTCAGGAACTATTCTGAGGGCGATTTTTGAATGTATTATTCTATTAATTGGTTGAATAGTTCTAGCACATTCGGGGAGTTTGGAATACATTTGCATCACAAAAAGTTGAGAATATGATTCATGTAATACTGTGAAAAAAGAAATGCCTATGACATAACAAGAATGTGACCTTCAAATTCTATCTGTTGTATGTATATTTATGATACATACTTGTGATTAATTAAAAAGCGGAACTGAAATCTCCGCACAATTTTACAAATCTAATTCTATAAAAAATGATTAAAAAATTATTACTCTTCTTTCTGACTATTTTTACGATGACTGCTTATGCGCAGAACGTAACAATGACCGGAACCGTAGTAGACACAGACAACCTGCCTTTAATTGGTGTGAATGTGGTTATTAAGGGTACTTCTACCGGTACTACTACTGATTTGGATGGTAAGTTTACTCTTACTGGAGAAAATGGACAAACATTGGTTTTCTCATATATAGGGATGACCCTCCAAGAGATTGTTTACAAGGGAAAACCTTTGCACGTGATAATGAAGGATGATTCCAAGGCTTTGGAAGAGGTGGTTATAATTGGTTATCAGACTGTGAAGAAATCTGATCTGACGGGTGCAGTAGCAGTAGTTGATACCAAAGAGATGAAAAAAAGCTCAGCTGGAACACTTGTCAGTCAGATGCAGGGGCTTGCTACAGGTGTAAACGTTCGTAGTAGTGGTAGAGCAGGTGAGGATGCTTCTATTCAAATTCGTGGTGTGGGTTCATTAAGTAATAATGCTCCGTTGTGGGTGGTCGATGGGATGATAACTGATCCGGGAGTTGACTTTAATCCGGCTGACGTTGAATCTATTCAGATCTTGAAAGATGCTTCCGCTGCCGCTATATATGGTTCTCGTGCTGCTAATGGGGTGATTATTGTTACTACTAAGAAAGGGGTGAGTGGTCCTATGAAGGTGAATGTAAGTGTGAAAGAAACATTGGAATGGAGTCCGAAGTTTGATTTGATGAATGCGGCAGAGTACATTAAATATAATGATATAGCTTATAAAGAAGCGATAAAAGATGGTATAGCCTCCATAACAACAACTCAGAAGCATTCCGAATATGATACCAATTGGCAGGATGAGGTATTGAAGACAGCTTTGGTACAGGATTATAATGTATCTTTATCCGGTGGTGGAGATTCGGGTAGTTATTTTGTTTCAGCTGGTTACTATAATAATGATGGTGTATCTTATGGAAATACGTTTGATCGTTATAGTTTCCGTGTTAACACACAGGGGAAAAAAGGTTGGTTTTCATTCGGTGAGAACTTGGCCTACTCATTAACTAATACAGATCCGAACCAGACAAATACTTATAATGACTTTTTACGTATGATGCCTACTATTCCGGTTTATGATGAGAATAATCCAGGTGGTTATGGATATGGAGATGCGGCTAAATATAATACTTTCGGTGTAAATCCCATTGCACGTGAAAATTTGGAAAAACGCCATATGAGACAAAATCGTCTGAATGGTTCATTGTGGTTGGAGTTCAAACCTTTCGAGTTTCTTTCTTATAAGTTCAATGGGGGCGTTGACTTGTATTTCTATGAAAATTCATGGTTTCGTGGTGAAGGTAATTGGCAACAAAATCAGGAACATCGTGATCCGGAGAGCCAGAAAGCACGTGATAATACTTATAATATGCTGATTGAGCACACGTTGAATTTTAACAAGGATTTTGGAAAACATCATGTCGATGCAGTATTAGGTACTACTTACCAACATCATGAGTGGGAGGGGTTATGGGCTTCCCGTCTTAATTTTCCTATGTTAGGTAATGGTGATTATCTGACAGTGTTAAATGCTGGACAAAGTAACCAACAGAATACTAATAGTATTAGTGAGAATGCCATGATCTCTTATTTGGGACGTGTTAATTATATTTATGATGACAAATATTATCTGACAGCTACTTTCCGTCGGGATGGTACTTCTCGTTTAGCTAAGGAAAATCGCTGGGGTAATTTTCCTTCTGTTTCTGCTGCCTGGAGAATTTCTAAGGAAAGTTTCTTTAAGGTACCTTGGATTGATGATTTGAAGATCAGGGGAAATTGGGGGCGTTTGGGTAATGCTTCTATCGGTGATTGGGATTATGTTGGTACTATTAATCAAAGCATTGTGACGGTATTTGGTGGAGCTATTGTACCTGGAGCCACTCAAGTAAAATTAGTGAATACCAATCTTGTTTGGGAAACCAAAGAAACCGTAAATATTGGTTTTGACGCTAGTTTTCTCAATTCACGTTTGACTTTCAGTGCCGAGTATTATCATTCAAAGACTAAGGATGTTTTGACGGAAATGCCTATTGCCATCTCTACCGGTAATCAAGAAGGGGCACCTAAAGCAAATGCGGCTAGTTTGCGCAATCGTGGATTTGAATTGAGCTTGGGGTGGAAAGATCAAGTTTCAGATTTCAAATATGGTGCATTGTTGAATATTACAACTTTGAGTAATAAAGTATTAAGTTTAGGATATGAAAAACCTTTTATTGATTCAGGTCAGGCAAGAACGAGGTTGAATGGTCCGTTGGCAGAATTCTTTTTGTATAAAACCGATGGGATTTTTAAAACACAAGAACAAATAGATAATTATGTAACTCCTGATGGCGAACCTATTATGATTTCTGGGAAACGTCCGCAATTAGGTGATGTGAAATATATTGATACGGATAATAATGGACAGATTACGGCGGATGACCGTCAATTTTGCGGAAGTCCGTGGGCAAAGATGCAAATGTCATTGGTCTTGAATGCTGAATGGAAAGACTTTGATTTCAGTATGATGTGGAATGGGCAATTTGGTAATAAAATTTATAATGTATCCAAATGGCAAGGACGTTTGTTCTCGGACAATTCCAATTATCTTCGCTTCAAGAAGGGAGAAGAACCTTATCAGGTAAATCAGAATTCTGATACGCCACGTATAATTTATGGTGACCAACGTAATTCATGGGATGCGGATCGTTTCCTTGAAAACGGTTCTTATTTCAGACTGAAAAATATTTCTATCGGATACAATCTTAAAAAGGAATGGTTGAAGAATTTGGGTATTGACAAACTTCGTTTATATGCTACCGGTAGTAATCTGCTCACTTTTACAGGCTATTCCGGGCTTGATCCTGATTTTATAAACACTAATATTTGGAATAGTGGAACGGATAGTTTTTCATATCCTAATACTCGTTCTGTTATGTTTGGCTTGGATTTGACCTTTTAACTTATAAATTAGTATACTGATATGAAGAAAATATATAGATTTTTATTTGCTGGTGTCTTGGCTTTGTGTGCTACTGGATGCAGCTCAAGTTTATTGGATATAGAAAATCCGAATGAAGTAACCAATACTACTTTTTGGAAATCGGCGGATGATGCAAAAGCTGGAGTAAATGCTTGTTACAGTTTCTTATATAAAGAAGGGACTTGGATGCGTTGGTTGTCTTTTCGTTACGATCTGTCATCAGATGAAGGATGGAGTTCGTCTCCTTGGATAGAATTAGGTGACTGGACGCGTTTTCTTTATAATAATTATGATTTCTATGAGGGTAATAAGGTACATTGGGAGCATTTTTATGTAGGGATCTTTCGTTGTAATCAGGTTTTGGCTAATGTGCCTGCGATTGAAATGGATGAGGTTCAAAAGAACCAACTTTTAGCACAGGCTTCCTTTTTGCGTGCTCTGTGGTATTTTCAGATAAATCTTTTGTGGGAGAAAGGGACATTAGTTCTTGAACCTCAAAATGCTGATTACATACCTAAGGATGCTTCAGAACAGGAAATTTGGGATCAGATAGAAAAAGACCTTACGTTTGCAATGGAGAATTTGCCGGAGGCATGGGATGCGGCAGATTTAGGCAGAGCGACAAAAGGTGCTGCTAAAGCTTTGTTGGGCAAGGCTTATATGCAACAACATAAATATGATAGGGCCAAAGAACAGTTGCAATGGCTGATTGATAGGGAAGGCTCTTTGTATGGTTTGCTTGATAACCGTGAAGACAATTTTACCGATTTGAATGAAAATAATCAGGAGGGAATATTTGAAATTCAGTTTGATGATCAAAATAAGGGGGGCACAGGCAATGATGCCAGTATGGCCTTTGGTTTCCAGCGTACTCAGTTTTATGCACCGGTGGCACTCATGGTACGGGTTGGGGCGATGGTAAAGCGCGTCGTTGGCTAGTAGATGAGTTCTTGAAAGAGAGAAGGGTTGATGGCAGAAATGACTTGCGTTTATACAATAGTATTCTTTATAAACATTTTGGAGATGATTTTCCTGATCAGTCAAAAAAATACTATGCCAATGAAGATGCGTCACAATGGTTTGATGAGTGGGGACAGGATACAGAGGATTGTTATATTCGCAAATACAATACTTCTTACTATCGTGAACGTGAAGACTATTTCGCACGTAATAATTATCGTATTATGCGGTATGCTGATGTTTTATTGAGTTATGCGGAGTGTTTGGTTGAAACTGGAACTTCGGCTTCTGATGCGGCTGTTTATGTTGATAAGGTAAGAGAACGTGCAGGGTTATCCAAACTGAAAGATAGTCGGTGGAAGGATTGTTTAAGTTCAAAGGAGGTCTTTATCAAACGTCTTCAGATGGAACGTGCTTTGGAACTTTGTTTCGAAGGCTGGCGTTGGGCGGATTTGAAGCGCTGGGGATTGCTTGATTCACAGGCTGGTATTGACGAGCTGAAAGCTCGTGACAAGGACTTCAACAATTTTGTGATTGGCAAACACAAACGTATGCCTATCCCTACATCGGAAGTTGAAATCAGTAAGATTGATGATGTTCCTCAACTAACTCAGAATCCTAATTATTAATAAAAAAGAAAGACTGTGTCGGAGTGTTTTTTCTTTTTATAATACTTCCGGCATAGTCTTTATTTAACTAGTATCATTTATGCTTGTCTGCAAAAAAATACTGATCTTCTGTGCTTTTGCTTGTTGCGGTACTTTATTCGCGCAAAACATACAGAATCCGGTGCTTCCCGGAGTAGCGGATGCCGGTGTGATGAAATATAATGGTAAGTATTATATAGGTGGAGTATTTACCAATGGGGATTTTTATGTTTCCGACGACTTGGTTCATTGGGGTAAACCTGTTCATGTCGTGACTATGGATAATGGCTGGAGTAGAGGAAGTGGTGCCGGTAATGAGCAGATTCACGCCAATGATATGTTTTGTTTGAATGGTGATTTTCACTTATATTGGTCTGTCAATTATTGGGGTAAGGATAAGCATGCTGTTCACATTGTACATGCTCAAAGTAAAAATGTGTTGGGGCCTATATAGAGCCTGATAAAAAAACTTGGATGGATAATCGCATTGATCCTAAGGTTTTTAAAGATGATGACGGACAATTATATATGTATATGGTGCGTTTTACTGATGGAAATACTATTTGGGGACGTAAAATGAAGAATCCGGCGGAATTTGCCGGAGAACCAGTGTGCTTGTTTGCATCATTGCCGGATACATGGGAAACCATGGATAACAGAGTGGCAGAGGGACCTTGGGTGATGAAATACAGAAACCGATACTATTTGATGTATAATGCCAATCATACCTCTACTGAGTGGGGGAATTATCAATTGGGGGTTGCGGAGGCAGACTCACCTTTAAGTTTTCAAAATGGGAATAAATATAGCTATCCGGTAGTAAATTCTAATCAAATTCTACTGGAAGAGAATTATGTGGATCTTTTACGATATGGCATCACTTATGAGCCATTGTTTGATTATACAGAAAATAATCCTGGAGTCGGTTGGATGCTTCCGGTATATCAGGCTTCCGATTGGAAGAAAGGAGAATGTGGATTCTCATCTAAAGAGATAAAAGGATCTATCACTCGTCATTTAGGTACTTGGTGGACATCTCCTTCATTGTGGTTACGTAAATCTTTTTTTGTTGGCAAACAGGTGGGAAATTTAGCACTCAGGGTTGCTCATGACGGAGATACAAAAATATATTTGAATGGAACATTGATTTACGAAAAACAGGGACGGGATTATTGTATGGTAAACCTTGATGAAAAGCAACGAGAGCTTCTGAAAAAAGGAGAGAACTTGCTTGCTGTAGAAACAAATAAAGGGCGTGCCCAATTTTTTGATGTTTCTTTGTTTGATATGAGGAGTGAAACAGCGGATGATATTTTGATGACCCCGGGACAACCTAATATTTTAAGGGGGCCCAATGGATTTGAATGGTGGCTTATATATATGGCTAATAAAAATAATGAGTGTAGGGGGCAGTATATTAACCGTGTTCATTTCTTTAATAAAACATTATTTGTTGAAGGAATAACCGGTCCTTGTACAGATGGCTATCATCCGGAACCTTCTTTGCCCACTTTTTCAATGAAAGGGGAAACACCTTCTTTTGGAGTGCTGCAACAAGTGAAACCTTCTACAACTTATATGTTTGAAACAGCAGTCAAAACAGATGGAGATGCTGGTATCATTGCGTGGTGGAAAGATGTGGATAATAATGCTTATATCGGTTTCGATACAAAGAACCACAATTGGTATTTGCGTACCATTATTAATGGTAAAGAAAAGGAGGAATATTTCACTTTGCCTAAAGATTTTCGTTGGGGTGTTTATCATCATTTACGTATTGAACGTAATCAGGATTGTTTAAAAGTATGGTTGGATGAAATACCATCTCCTCAAAAACATCTGTTTACAAAGATTATTCCTGTGACGGAACCCGGTGTTCCCGGAGTATTTGATCGGACTAAAAAAGCTTTGTTCGAAGGGGTGACTTATACTATCGGATTTGATGATGACCGGATACAGTTAAAAGAACATTCAGAAATATTGAAAGGTGATTTTCTTGATCATTATGAATTTAGTTTTCAACTTTCAGGTTTGTCCGATTGTAAGATGTCAGGAAGCTATCCGGTTTATGTGGATAAAGATAACTATGTAAAAGCTCAATTTAATGGTATCACGCGTATGCTGGAAGTGGTAGTTGTAAAACAAGGACAACAGATACTTGATAAAAAATATCCGTTGGAACATTTACAAATGGTTTATCCTGATGTGAAGTATACTGATTTTGTCGAAAAATGTTATCGTTTTATATCGCCTTCATGGATAAATGCCCTTTACCTGAACCGTCATGAAGTAGGGAATAAGGCGGAGTTTGTAGACGATATGTTTAGTAAATTTACAATAGAATATTTGAATGAGGGAGAATGGTATCCATTGAATAACAGCGGGGCGACGGTGGCAGAGCATCCGGCTTATAATCGTTTGTCTTTTACTCCGATAAAAACGGAAGGTATTCGTTTTATTAATAAAGACGCTCAGGATTTGGAACGGCATATTTATAAGTTGGGAATTCAAGAACAATTAAAGGAATCTTATAATTTCCGTGCGGTGAGAAGGGGAAATAAGCTCTATCTTTTTGTTGACGGAAGAGAATTAGGGAGATTGGATATTCATTATCCTGCTTCTTGTGTAGGATTTTGTTCTGGAAATTATTCTCCGGTATATAAAGGAATATTGTATTATCATATAGGAAACTGACTAGTATTATGAAAAAAAAATTGATTTTTATTTGGTTATTGATGTTGGGGACATTGACTTCTTGTCAGTCATGTTCCTCAGAATATAAGAATGTGAATGAAATAATTGTGGAAGAGCTGGAAATACCTGTTCCACTGGGTGACCCGTTTATATTGTTGCACAATGGGACTTATTATGCTTATGGTACTCACTCGGATGAAGGGATAGAGGTTTATATCTCGGATAATTTAAAAACGTGGAAATATAAAGGGCTGGCTTTGAATAAGAAGGATTCATGGGCAGACCGTTGGTTTTGGGCACCGGAAGTATATGAAGTGAATGGTAAATTTTATATGTATTATTCGGCAGATGAGCATATTTGTGTAGCAGTGGCAGATTCCCCTGTAGGACCATTTATACAAAATAAGCAAGAACCTATGATTGTTGAGGAGAAATGTATTGATAATTCTTTTTTCATGGATGATGACGGTACTCCTTATTTGTCATTTGTCCGTTTTAATGATGGGAATAATGTATGGATAGCCGAGTTGGAAAAAGATTTGATAACCCTTAAGAAAGAAACGATGCGCCCTTGTATTCATGTTTCACAGGCTTGGGAGGAAGTGTGGCCTCGAGTCAATGAAGGTTCTTATATTCTCAAACACAATGGAATTTATTATATGACTTATTCTGCGAATAGTTATGAAAGTCCATTCTATGGTGTAGGTTGTGCTACAGCTACCGATATAATGGGGGAATGGGCTAAATACGACGAAAATCCATTATTGCAAAATCCTGGTGGGTTGGTAGGTGTAGGGCATAGCGCCATGTTCACTGATAAAGAGGGAAAACTTCGTATTGTATTCCATGCCCACAAAGATAAAAGTAATATTCATCCGCGTGCTATGTATATTGGTACGGTAAATTTTGAGAATGTGAATGGAACAGACCGTATGAGAATCAGTAAAGAATATATAACTCCTAAATTACTGCAATGAGAAAAAATTTGATCCTGTCTATCTGCTTTTGTTTGGTGTCTTGCTCATCATCGTCTGCGCAAGAAGAAATACCTGATGGTGATAAAACCAGCTATTACCGGAATCCGGTGATAGATTATAGTCTGCCCGATCCTACTATTATAGAAGATGGTGATGGTTATTATTATTTGTATGCAACCGAAGATATTCGTAATTTGCCGATCCATCGTTCCAAGGATTTGATTAATTGGGAATGGGTAGGTACAGCATTCACGGATCGAACGCGTCCTGATTTTGAACCGTGTGGAGGCTTATGGGCTCCGGATATCAATAAGATAGGTGATACGTATGTACTTTATTATTCTATGTCTAAATGGGGAGGTGAGTGGACCTGTGGTATCGGTTGCGCTACGGCAGACAAACTTTCGGGGCCATTTAAAGACCATGGTCTGATGTTTCGGAGTAACGAGATTAATGTACAGAATTCTATTGACCCTTTCTATATAGAAGATGCCGGAAAGAAATTTTTGTTTTGGGGCAGCTTTCGGGGCATTTATGGCATTGAATTAAGTGAGGACGGTCTTTCAGTAAACAAGGGAGAAGCCTCGGCAGGTGCTGGTACAGCTTATGAAGGAACTTATATTCATAAAAAAGAAGGTTTTTACTATTTTTTTGCTTCCATAGGGACTTGCTGTGAAGGATTGAATAGCACTTACACTACTGTAGTTGCTCGTTCAGAAAATTTGTTTGGACCTTATGTTGATAAGAACGGGAGGACAATGATGGATAACCAACATGAAGTGTTGATTCATAAGAATAGTTCGTTTGTGGGAACAGGACACAATTCGGAGATTGTGACTGATAAAGTGGGTAATGATTGGGTATTTTATCATGCAGTGGCCACAAAGCATCCTGAAGGGCGTGTTTTGATGATGGATAAAATAAGTTGGAAAGACGGATGGCCTGTGGTAGCTACGGATTCTCCCTCATTGAAATCGGAAAAACCTGTATTGTAATTAATAAATACATAAAAATATGAATTGGAAAAACTTTGTATGTAGTGTGGTGTGTCTGGCAGGAATGACCTGTGCGGAAGCTGTGAACTATACACCGGAAAATGTTTCTGCTTCCATTGCTCTGAAGGTGCCCGGTAATGATGCGAAGCGGTATCCGCTGACTTTGCAGCAATTGGATAATAGTAATTTTGAATATCAGTGGGTGGCGGCCGATAAATTACCTGTGGTGATTTATCAGAATGTTGAAGAAAAAGACGGCAACCAACGTATTGTCATTTTTATGACTGCATTGGATGATGTTTATTTCAATTTTGGTGAGCAGGTAATGACTGGTTGTCATCATGATGATTGTTTGTTTTATATGCCTGGATTTTGGTATCGTCGTAACTTGCGTTCTCCTCAAGAAGCGCCGTCTTTTCATACCTCGGATAGCTGGTTGGTTCGTGAAGACCGTTTAAGTACTCCCTTGACTGCTATTTTTGATGAAAAGAATAGGAAAACATATTCTGTTATCCGGCTGGATAATATGGCTTCGGATGCTTTGACTACCCATAAGGAAGGGGAAGTGATATTGTCTGGTAAAACCTCTATAGGTTATACAGGATTTGAAAACCTCTCGGGTATCGCTTCTTTGTCTTTTGGGTTTCCTTACAAGGAAGCTCCTAAAACTTATATTCGTAAATTGACATTGGCTCCTTCGGTTGAGGCCTATCAATTATTACGTAAAGGTGAGAGTCTTTCTCTGACTTGGGAATTACATGAGTCGGAAATTGCTGATTTTTCAGAATGTGTGCAGCATATTTGGGAATATTCTTATGATACAAACTGTCCTCAAATTGTAAATACACCTTATTCTCCTGAGAAAATGAAGGAAGTGATGAGTAATTTCTTCGTGGAAAGCTTTGTCGGAAATACTCCTACTCATTATTATTCGGGGGTGGAATTGCGTACGGCTACTTGTGACCAAACGGATGTTGCCGAAGTGGGTTTTGTGGGACGTACTTTGTTGAATGCTTTTAATGCATTGGAATATGGAGAACAGCAGCGTCGTACGGATTTGGTGACGAATGCTTATAAAATTTTTGATTCTTATTTGCAGAATGGATTTTCGGAAACGGGTTTCTTTAATGAAGTAGTACATTATAGGCGTAATTTTGTAGAGTCTGTTCATAGTATCCGCCGTCAGTCTGAAGGGTATATGCCCTGCTTCATTTTTTGAATTACGAAAGACTGCAAGGTCGTAAACATCCTGAGTGGGAAAAGCGTATAAAAAGTATGTTGGATATGTTTCTGCGTTTACAAAATAAGGACGGTAGTTTTCCTCGTAAGTTTAAAGATGACTTTTCTATTGTAGACAAGAGTGGGGGAAGTACCCCTTCGGCAACTTTGCCATTGGTTATGGGATATAAATATTTTAAGGATAAACGGTATTTGGCAAGTGCAAAACATACGGTGGAGTATTTGGAAAAGGAATTGATTTCGAAGTCCGATTATTTTTCTTCTACTTTGGATGCTAATTGCGAGGATAAAGAGGCATCTTTGTATGCGTCAACTGCCGCTTACTATCTGGCTTTAGCTACAAAAGGAGCTGAACGAGCCCATTATGCTGGGTTGGCGAGGAAGGCAGCTTATTTTGCATTGTCATGGTACTATACATGGGATGTTCCTTTTGCCCCCGGTCAGATGTTGGGTGATTTAGAGTTGAAAACTAGAGGTTGGGGAAATGTTTCTGTAGAAAACAACCATATTGATGTCTTTATCTTTGATTTCGCTGACGTATTGAACTGGTTGGCAAAAGAATATAATGAAAAGCGTTTTTCGGATTTTTCTCAGGTAATCAGTACATCAATGCGTCAGTTGTTACCCTATGAAGGGCATCGATGTGGTATTGCCAAAACAGGATATTATCCGGAGGTTGTCCAGCATACTAACTGGGACTACGGTAAGAATGGTAAAGGCTATTATAATGATATTTTTGCTCCGGGATGGACAGTGGCTTCATTGTGGGAATTATTTTCTCCGGGACGTGCCGAGAAGTTCTTGAAAAAATAGTTTGAAAATTGATAATTTATTATGATGTTAAGTGATTAGCATTTCATTTAAAACTTGATTTTCTTTTCTTTTGTAGGGAAAGGTATGTCCTTTTTCAGAAAATCAGCTTTCTCTTTAAGGAAGGATACCTGAAGTATATTAAAAAGCCGGGGATTGTCTTTACAGATGTTCCCGGCATAATTTTTTACCGTCACTGGCATTATTGTTCTGACTTTACATCTCTTATTGAGTAAAACAAGTAAAAGAAAGAATTTCTCTATGTTAAGATAACAGTTTACTTTAAATTCTTATCTTATTGACAGATTGATTTGAAAGACAAACGCTTATAGAAGTTTTAAAAAGTTTCGGGTAACGATTTGGAGATTGTGCTAATTTCAATATTTTACAGCCTCATACTCATGAGTATAACTCTTCTTTGAACAAAGGTAAGAATATTTTTTGGATTAAAGAAAAATCCCGAAGGGAAAAATAAAAAATATTTGGGAGAAAGGATTGGAAAAATTCAAGAGAGGGAGGTTGAGGGATTAAGTGAGGGAAATCGCATAATCGATTTGTAGTTACCGAAAAAGGCATATTCGAAATCCCTGTATATTGCTTCTACCGGCGATTACACGACCGGAAATTATATTAAAAAATGACCCCAATCAAGAAGTATTTTATGTTTCTCGGTTGGGGTATAAAGGTTATTTGAATTGTAGCCATACCTCATATATTCAAGCCGCCTTTCTTTAAAGGAATATGTAGTAAAGATTTCATTTCCATGTCTGCGAAACTTGGTAACAACATCTTTTAAAGGTGTCAGGAATTGCTGGCAGTTATGTACATATCCGAATTCTGATTTTATGCGTGTTTACTCATAAAATTAGACTCTATATCTGCTTGCACAGGTTATCACTATACTATTTCCTGTAAATAACATTTGGGAATATAATTGGTGGCGACCAATATCAGCAAGCCTTCAAAAGGAATAACCAGCCGCTTGTTCTTTTTGATACGTCTGTAATATCCCACTACTCCGGCATATTCCCCACCTGTCACCCGGTATTTTTCGGCGTTCTTCACGAGATTGTCATCATACGGTATCTGTTCGAAACCGTCCTCCATGGAAGAAGTGAGCATGATGAACATGTCCATCTCTTCATCCGGAATGGAAGCTGGAATCTGGGTACCGGGACGATGATACACCATGGCTTTCTCATCGAGAATCGAATTCAAGGAAGAGATATAGTCATCATCGCAACGCAGGAACATCAACATGGCGACAAGAGGAACCCGCCTGATCACGACTTCCCCATCAGGTTGCGGATAGCTTCTGGTTTTCATCGGGATATAACTCTCAATCCCGTCACGTGACAATGTGGCCTTGATTTCCGAAAAACGGTTATAGAAAACCTTCAGGGCATACCATTTTTTCATCATGACCTATTGATTCCTTTTTTTATGATTTCCAGTTCCAATCGAACCTTTCGACATCCTCCTCCACGAGCAGATCTCCTGACTGTACCTCAATAAAGAGCAGATCGGTCATGGCCTTGACGGCATGTCTCATGCCCTTCCTGATACAGACGGTGTCTCCACGGCCGATTCTAGTCATTTTCCCATCAAGAGCCAGCATACCCTCGCCATCAATGAATGTCCAGACTTCATCGCGATAGCGGTGAGCCTGATAGCTTATGCTCTTACCGGCTTTTATCTTTAACTGCCTGGTAAGGGTCTCATATCCGTCAGGAAAACTCACCGTATCGATAACCTTATATTCTCCCCAGCGACGCTCCTCGTACATCGGGCGGCATTGCAAGCGGTCCGTATATGTCTTGATGTGCTCGCTCCTGCCTTTCTCTGAAACCAGGATGCCATCGCATGAAGCGGCTATTACCATGTCTTTGGCACCGATGCACATGACAGGTATTTCCAATTCGTTGATCACATGGGTGTTTTCAGATTTCTCGTCCATCACCACGTTACCGATGCAACGCTCTTTCAGTTCATCGGTAAGCGCGTTCCATGTGCCGAGATCTTTCCATTCCCCGTCGTATGGAACGACAGCCACAGACTTCGCTTTCTCCACCACCTCGTAGTCAAAGCTGATCTTTGGCAGTTCCTCATATCGGAGGCGTACCTCCTCAAAAGTATCGTATGCGAGATAGCTCTTTACGATGTCAATCATATATCCGAGACAGAAAGCGAATACGCCGCCGTTCCAAAATGCGCCATCTGCGATAAATCTTTCAGCTGTGGCGACATCCGGCTTTTCCATAAAACGCTCCACTTCATATATTCCGTCTGTTTTGCGATGCTTTTGAGGTATCACATAACCGTATTTGGCGGACGGATAGGTGGGCTTTATGCCCATCAGTACAAGATCAGCCACATTATTCTGCACTGCTTCCGCCATTTCCGCTATAGTTTGAAAATAGCGCTCTTCCGTATACGGGTCGCATGGCATAACAATGACTGTTTCATTCTTGTCGCATTTCGCTGTTTTCTCCAAATAGGCGGAAGCGAGACAGATTGCGGGGAAGGTGTCCCTACGGCTAGGTTCGGTGACGACAGTCACATCCTCACCGAGCTGATTGGTGATGGCATCCTTTTGGGATACACTTGTAGCGATTGTAACCGGGCAGGAAAGTCCCGATTCCTTGATTTGTCGTATGACACGCTGTACCATAGATTCCCTGCCTCCGTTCGGGGAAGGAAGCAGTCTGAGGAATTGTTTGGAGCGGGATTCGTTTGAAAGCGGCCACAGCCTTTTACCTGAACCGCCGGATAAGAGTATGATTTGCATGATTATGTTGTGAAAGTTATCTTTCCGCCCTCATCGGGTTGTTTAAGAAATCCTCGTAGGAAAGACGGATGCCTTCCTCCAGTTCTGTCTTGTATGTCCATCCGAGCGAAGTCGCTTTCGAAACGTCAAGCAGCTTGCGGGGGGTACCGTTCGGCCGTGAGGTGTCCCAGCGTATCCCGCCGGTGTAGCCGATTATCTTTGCCACTAATTCTGTCAGTGCCTTTATGGTCAGTTCTTTTCCTGTCCCGGCATTGACCGTTTCGTTGCCACTGTAGTTGTTCATCAGGAACACGCACAGGTTGGCAAGGTCGTCCACATAGAGGAATTCCCTCAACGGGCTACCGTCACCCCAGCAGGTCACCTCTTTCAAGCCCGCTTCCTTCGCCTCATGAAAGCGACGGATAAGCGCCGGTAACACGTGGCTGTGCTCGGGGTGGTAGTTGTCATTCGGCCCATAGAGATTGGTGGGCATCACGCTGATATAGTCCGTGCCGTACTGGTGGTTGAGAAACTCGCAGTATTTCAATCCAGAGATTTTTGCCAATGCGTATGCCTCGTTGGTCTTTTCCAGTTCGGAGGTTAGCAGGCAGCTTTCAGGCATCGGCTGGGGTGCCATACGCGGGTATATGCACGATGAACCGAGAAACTCCAGCTTCCTGCAACCATTGCGCCATGCCGAGTGGATGACATTCATCTCCAGTATCATGTTCTCGTACATGAAGTCCGCCAATGCCGATTGGTTGGCGATGATACCGCCCACCTTTGCTGCGGCGAGGAATACATATTCGGGCTTTTCTTCGGCGAAGAAGCGTTCCACGGCTTCCTGGCGAGTCAAGTCCAATTCTTTGTGCGTGCGTGTGATGATATTCGTATATCCCTGGCGTTGCAGTTCCCGTACAATGGCAGAGCTACCATTCCACGGTGTCCTGCCACATAGATTTTTGCGTTCTTCTCCATTGTTTTCTCGATTATTTTACGATTCCTTTTTCGAGATATTCGGCAAGGTTGGTTCTTACCTGTTGCGATGCACGTTCAACGGCCACTTTTGCCATATCGGCATCCACCATGATTTTTACAAGTTGCTCAAACGATGTCTTCTGCGGATTCCAATCCAGTTCACGTTTCGCTTTCGACGGGTCTCCCAAAAGATTTACCACATCGGTTGGGCGGTAGAAGTCGGGAGAAACCTCGACAAGTACTTTACCGCTCTTGCAGTCGATGCCTTTTTCGTTTTCACCTTCACCCTCGAAACGCAGTTCGATTCCGGCATATCGGAAAGCCAATTGGCAGAACTCACGTACCGAATGCTGCTCGCCGGTGGCAATGACAAAATCTTCCGGCTTGTCGTTTTGGAGGATCAGCCACATGCACTCCACGTAATCCTTGGCATAGCCCCAGTCACGGAGCGATGACAAGTTACCTAAATACAATTTATCCTGCTTGCCTTGGGCAATACGTGCAGCGGCAAGGGTTATCTTGCGGGTAACGAACGTTTCTCCGCGGCGTTCCGACTCGTGGTTGAACAGAATACCTGAACAGCAGAACATGTTGTACGCTTCGCGGTATTCTTTAGTAATCCAGAACCCATACTGTTTCGCTACGGCATAGGGAGAATAGGGATGGAAAGGAGTATTCTCATTCTGGGGTACTTCTTCTACCTTGCCGTATAGCTCTGACGTGGAAGCCTGATAGATACGGCAGGTATCAGTCAGATCACATTGGCGCACAGCTTCCAAAATGCGTAGTACGCCGGTGGCATCGACATCAGCGGTAAACTCTGGGGAGTCAAACGACACCTGTACATGACTTTGTGCGGCGAGGTTGTATATTTCGTTTGGCTTTACTTTTTTCACCACCTGTAAGATGCTCATCGAGTCGCCCAAGTCAGCATAGTGGAGGTGGAAGTTAGGATGCCCTTCCAAATGTGCAATACGCTCACGATAGTCTACCGATGAACGACGTATAGTACCATGCACGTCATATCCTTTTTCTAAAAGCAATTCAGCAAGATATGATCCATCCTGTCCGGTGATACCGGTAATTAAAGCTGTCTTCATATAAATATCAAATTTGTGATGTATTATTTCGTGAAACTTTAGTTTCGATGATCTCATATATTTTGTAAATGTATCTCAACGATTCAAGCAAAACATTACTGTAAATTCCATTATCCTTGAATGCCCGTTGGTGATCTCGCAAAATTTGTTTATGGCTGGACAATCCACTGGTCGATGCTCCTCCTGTACGCATTGTTACAAAATCCATTGGGATGTATCGGAGTCGTATTTTATGGACGAATATTAATCGTAACAGACATTCAAAATCAGCAGCAATTTTGTATGACAAATTGAAGCCGCCGTATCTCTCATATATTTCTTTGTGGCAATAAAAACTCGGATGGGCGGGCATAAAGCCGAGACGCATCCAACGGCGATGAAAAAGTTTCGAAGAGTAATAACGGGTACATTTTTGCAAGTCATTGTCTTGTACATAATGTATATCGCCATAAACAGCATCTATGTTACCGTCTTCAAATGCAGATGCCACTGTTGAAAGCACAATATCGCTGGTATAAAAATCATCGCTATTAAGTATTCCTATGATATCGCCTGTCGCCATTGCGATACCTTTATTCATGGCATCATATATTCCTTTGTCTTTTCCGCTGATATAACGTAATTTACCTTGATATTCAGGCTCTAATTCATGTACGATTTCCATTGTGCTATCTGTTGAACCACCATCCACGATAATATGCTCTATATTTGGATAGGATTGTGACAACACACTCCGCATCGTGTAACGCAAAGTTGCACTGCTATTCCATGTAGCAGTGATTATTGATATTTTCATCAGATTAAATTAAATTGATTTTGGGTAAAGAGTTTGATTACGATTCAAACATTACCCGTTCTGCGACTTTAACCGCAGGATTCCCACGATATATCGAATATGGCATTAAGTCTTTAGAGGCTATGGAACCGACAGTAAGAACACTATGTGAATGCATTGTTACTCCGGGACAAACAGTGGATTGAGCACCAACCATGCACCATTTTCAATAACAATAGGTTTTACCATGAGGTCAAATGTCGGGCGTTTATAATCATGGTTACCACATAATAACATAGCTCCCTGGCTGATACAGACATTCGAACCAATCGCAACATGGGTAAGATTGTCTATCCATACATTTTCACCAATCCAAGAATAGTCTCCTATTGACAGATTCCACGGATATTTAATATTGACTGAAGGTTTTATTACAACTCCCTTTCCCATTCGGGCTCCAAAAAGACGAAGCAGCCGTATCCTAAGGCTTGAAGAAGGATTCCAACTGCAATTTATAAAAAAAACATTTACGAAATACCAGATAATCGCTTTCATCTTTCCAGCACCTATGTAGAACCATGAATTATCATATTTCGACAGATTTACGCTAGTCATAAACAAAATCGGGTTTAGAACGTTCACCTAATAGCCATTCATACAGTTGTTGCATTTGCATTGCTATCATAGGCGCAGTATATTTCTTCTGCACAAGCTGTTGCCCCCTTTCCCCCATGGCGAGTAGTTCCGGGATAGACATCTCCATCACTTGTCGCATTACTTGGGCAATGTTTTCGGGAGTACGGTCAATCCACCATCCACAGCCGATGGTGTTCAATTCTTCCCACGGAGTACCAAGACTAGCCATCACAGGAGTACCTACCGACAAGGCCTCGGTTACAATCATACCGAAATTCTCGAAGTCGCTCGGCACGAAAAGACATGATAATTGTGCCAATTGTTCATACTTATCCCTACCGTTAATAAAGCCGCAGAATTTAACACAATCTTCTAATCCAAGCCGTTTCGTTTCGCTACGCAGAAATTGTTCGTAAATTTCATCTCCTTTGCCCATAATCACTAATTCATAATCTTGTAAACGAGGTAGCAAGGCTACCCCATAAAGAAGGTTTTCAACTTTCTTTATGGGGTGTAGTCGTCCGAGGAAGCCAAACTTCCTCAATCGACTACACCCCAGAAAGGACGGCTTTTTAGTCGCAATCTCGTTTAGATAACCAGGCAAATTGGCCGGGTTAGGGATAACAGCTATGGCACCACGGTATCCAAATTGGCGTACATACTCCATTTCAGGCTTGCAAGTAACATGCAAACAATCAGCATGATTGATGTCCTTACGAAAACAAAACTGTATCAACGGCCATTTCTTCCAGTAAGAGCGTTTTAACGCTTCCGGATAAAGCATTCCATGCGGCGTGATAATATAAGGTTTACGTTTATGCCTTGCAACGGAACAAGTGATGTGGTTGCAATACATCCATAACCCATTGGTGTGATAAAGGTCATACTCATTGTTTTGTAGATAGGAAGAGATGTTCTTTGAATACTCGTACGGAGTTATAGCATCATTTGGTAATGCTTTAATCCAATTTTCACCCTTACCCATCAATACATCCGATTTGTTTTTCACTTCCAAAGTCAACAAATCAATAGGAAAACCGATATTATACATCGCCAAAATTAAGTCATACGTGCAAGTGGCTATTCCGCCATACAATGCACCAAACCCAGCGATGGTTTGTAATACTTTCATATAAATTGTATGCTTTAAGTTTTTGAACAAGGCCCTTCTACAAAAGGAGTATCTTTCCCTTTTTCCAGACAGTTTATTAGGATCAGCAGCCTTTCGGCTGCGATATGGGGATTCCATAGTTCCTGCATCAAGGCGGTAGAACGGCTTTGGATATCTTGCCATTTACGTGGATTGGCAAGCAGGTACTCCACTTTGTCGCATAAGGAATCCAACGCTGCAATATCGGGGCGGTTGAAACTACTTGATTGCTTGGGACTGGTAAATAACAATCCCGTCTGCCCATCATTGATCAAATATGGAGAACTTCCTATTCCATCGCTTGCCACCAACACACAACCATTGGACATGCTTTCATTGGCCACAGCACCCCAACCCTCGTTGCGGTCGCTGGTGAAGAGGAATATGCTGTGGCAGCGCATCTTGACCATCAGTTCGTTGTTGGGCATGTTACCGTAAAAACGAACTACATCAGTCACACCTAGATTCTTCGCTAGCTGTTTCGTACGACTTTCATACTCCCCGCTGCCGTACATATCGAGCCGGAATCGATACCCTTTCCGTTTCAACCGTTCAGCCATAAGGATGGGTAGTTCCGGATGTTTCCACATTAAATATCTTGAACACCACATAAGTGGTGTGATATTTAATGTGGAACATCGAGAATGCTTCAACATCAACTTTTTCCACCCGGGTGAAATAGCCCCATTTGTAGCAACGTCCCTGATAAGTACCCACTTTGTACTGGTCTGCCGCCGCAAATGCACTACAACAAAGTTTATACAACGGCTTTCTACTCCAACCTCCGAAATGATAGGCGAGGAACATTTTCAAGATAGCAGGTGAAAATAAGTTCAAAACTCCCCGTTTCAGCCATCGCTCGCTCATATCGAATGACAGCAGCCCTCGCTTCATTCGTATCTTTTGGAAAGGCAAAGCCTGTACTCCTGAGAACACACAACATTCTGCCGTCTGTGCCAACTCCATTGCTTTACTGTAATTCTTTTTCGATTGCCAAGCCCGCAACAAATAAGGCCGATCGCTATAATCATACGAGTCTCCTTTCCGATGCTCGGCTTGCAGATTGGCAAGTTCCACAAAGTAATAGTTATGTCCAGTCAAATTCCACAATTCATCAGCCACATTTGCCTGATGGTTGTTTAGTATAAGCGAGTAAAAAACAAGTTTCATTTGATTCGTAAATGCTTTATTCCTCTATTTTTGCCATTGCTTGATTCCATACTTCGACACCAAACAATCGTTCCACAACATTCCCTTGATTAGCATAACGTAACAATTCTTCATCAGATAAGTCTGCTATAGCTCTTATTCCGTTATGGAACTCCTCTTTGGTAGGTTTAACCGTAAAATATTTCATTCCTTCAATTTGTGGATAATGAATGGTAGATATGATTATACGATTGTGAAACAAGGCTTCTATTATCTTAGAAGGAAAGTTACATTGATTTTCCGGAAAATTAATATCTCGTGTACTTAATTGAAAGGTGATATGGTGTAAAAGTTCCATGTAAACGTTGAAAGGCAATTGACCGTGCCAATGGATATTGCTATGATTGTTAGCGTATTGCTGCAACATTAACTCATTTCCTTTGATACCGGTGATATGTAATTCGTATTCAGATAGTTTGGAAAAAACATCAAGCACCATAGAAAGCATTGATATTTCCTCAGAAAGGACACCGGAGAGTAAAAAGGTTTTCTTTATAGATTTAATTTCCGGTCTCGTCTTGCTGCTATATGGAACAACACCTGGGAGAACTAACGAATTTTCCTTTTTGAATAATTCAGAATTGGCTAAACAAATACGGCCATGTGCCCAATTTATAAGTTTCAAGTAAATCTGATTCAATCCGAAACCTCGATTTACGGGTGTAAAGTCTAATACTATCACATTTAATTGTACGGATGGTTTCAATAGCTTCAACATCACAAACAATAAGGCATTAAGTGTATTTAGGTTGTAGAACCATACTGATGCATCCTTGGGTATTTGCTGGAACATAGTGAACTGTTCTTTGAATGTTGCCAGTTTTTGCTTGAATTTTCCCGCCTTGCGCCACCTATCATAAATCAATTCAAAGCGTTTATCGCTAAACGCTTCTTTTGACATCTCACCGCCTACATAAAGTGGCATACTACTATAAACTTTGTCAAAAGCACAACCACTCATCAAGTTATAGGAGAAGTTACAGGCAGCAAATGACAATCTGTATTGAGCAATTAAGTGTTCAGGCAGTATGCAAGTCCAAAATATCCGATATTTCTTCATAAAATCTTAATCCTTACCAGTCGGTTAATGCCATCTTTAAGATATTTCAGTAAAATAAGTACAATGACAAGAATGGCATATTTCAACAATGGATTTAATGTAAATAAATAATTGATACACATAACCGTGACTTGGGAGAATGCGACCACCACGTATGTTTCCCTCCCCACTTTGGTAAATATATTAGAAAACATAGTTGACGCATTTCTTATCCAAACCGACAAGCGAAATACCATCAGCGTACCGGTAACAGCTCCTAATGTCAATGGAATTATCGGGGTTATTAAATTCCACGCTAAATCAAGTTTCCACAAATAGCTAATTACCGCAGTGACGGATAGCAAGCAATAAAAATCCCAATAAAACGAAAGGGGTGTTTCAATTCGTTTTTTGTAATCTGCTAATTCTTTACCTAACATTACAAGGAAAGAAGCATAAGGAAGAACCGACAAACTCCATGGTAAGGATATTTCATAATGCCGCAAACTATATCCAATATAAAGGAAGCATAACATAATAAAGCGTCGGACATATTTTCTCTTTATCAAGAAAGTTATTCGTACCAAAACAGATGACATAAATAAAATAGGGATAAACCATAATGCATACCCCCCCCAACCACATTTTATATAGTGTATGACATCCAATTCCCCGATAAAATACATTAAAAATGCAACAATAGTAGAGTAACACACAAATGGAAGTAAAAGCGTATATGACTTATGCTTTATATAGTCCACGAGGCTATACTTTTCATAGTTACTCACCAATCCCGAAGAGATAAAGAACAAGGGCATGTGGAAAGCATATATGAAATGTGACATTACACTGGGAATCGGTGTATGCCCCGCTACCATCAAGATAATAGCTATACCTTTAGCTATGTCAAGCCAGCGATTTCTATTCTGACTCATTACCAATCGAAAGTTTTTTCACTTGCAGATATGCCTGCATTACTATTGTAAACGACATCAACGGATATAGCAGTTGCGTACCATCATACGGCCTCTGCAAAAAACCAAATATCAATATCCAAAATGTCCACCCGTATTTCTTGTCATACCGTCTTAAACCCAACAGGAAAAAGAATGGACTCCAATAGACCAGTTGTCCTAAAACCCCATCGCAGGCAAGATTAAATTTGGATTTGCCCCCACAAACACTCTATGTTTTTGCGATATACTTATCAAGTTCCGTGCACCATGCCCCACAACTGGTGCTTCCTTAAATAATTCCCAGCACACCTTTGTCATCTGTTGTCGGTTGTCACCGGCTATCGTTCCTTTCTTCTCGTCATACTCGAAGCGACCAAATATGGCCCGATTCATCCGTTCATTGAAGGAAGAAATCATAATCAAGGCAACCACAAAAGCCACAATGTATAGTACTAACTTACTGAATCTGTTTCGATAGAAAAAGAATGCATATATTGCTATCTGGATGAAGTAGGCCAAAGAAAGCGTAGAAATAAGTCCGGATATAAGTAGCATCTCTACTCTTTTATTATTAACAAAAAGCTTATTGATTATCAAAGCATACATTCCCCAAAACGCCAATGCACCTGGTTCATCATAGAAACCGGCATTACGAACAAGACCGTCAAAATAAGTATTAGTTGTGAATAGGCCAAAGAAGTATCCCGGTCTCATATCCAATTCACGGAACACAAAAATAGGCTGAAGAATGCCAATAAGAACTAAAATGAATCCTATGCTACCTGCTATTACTTGAAAAACAAGCCATAAATTATATGTCTTCACAAAACCTAAACGTTCATCGGATAATTGCATCTCAAGGAACATATATGTGATACACAACATCAGTATTCGAGTGAAATAGGACGTATCAAGCCCATGAATGATAGAATAGATACCCCAAGCTGTTATTTGTAATACTAATAACGATACTATAGGAGACGGTAGCCTAAATTCATTCTTTGTTACAATAAAAAATGCTACTAATACAAATAATAGCAGATAGTTTATCGTATAGTGAGGCAACCATCCCATTAAAAAAAATACGCAAGGCCAGCCAGCTATTAAAGCGAAGAAATACAGGAAATACCTAAGATTTAGATATGCTTTTATTTTTTCAAACATATTTTCAACGTTGCATTATATCGTAATAAATTTCTGCAAGTCTATTGGCATTTTTCTTACAGTCATGCCGTTCTTGAGCTATTTCCATTTCTGCAGCCGAAAGTCTGGTATAATCTCCCTTTTCAAACATTCGCATCACAATTTGCGCCAACATTTCATACTCCTCATACCGATAAAAATATCCGGTCTCTCCTTCTGTCAACAATGTCGGTGTACCTCCGCAGTAGCTTGCAACTACAGGTGTTCCCAGCATTTGTGCTTCGCACAGCGAGTTGGGCGAATTTTCTATAGCACTCGGCATCACATAAACATTTGCATCAAGGAATTGCTGTTTCATCTGTTTTTCTGATAAAGAACCAAGGAAATGAACATTATCCTGCAAGCACAATTTTTTTACTAGTCGGCGTAGATATAAATGATAACCTTGGAAACGAAGAATATCTTTCACTGCACTACTCATTACACTACTACCACAGAAATTAACTACAGTGTCAGGATATTGTCTCAAGATAATAGGCAATGCTTTCAATACTTGATGTGCACCTTTCAACGGAGAACCACTATTGCTCACAAAAATCGTGTGTTTTTTACATTGTCCCAAGTTCCATACAGGAGCTTCATAAAAAGAATCACGCAAAGTTTCATTCATAAAATGATAGCGCAGCCGTGGGTTTACGGTCATTACATGATCATGATCCACCCAGTACGTCCTACAATATCAGTAATATGTGTGAGTACATAATGCTCGCATTCAGCACGATGCTTGAAACTTCGTTTCGCATTCAACAGAAATGTTCCCCGGTAAAAATCAAGTGGGTGATATTCATCCATTTATCCCACAATGAAAGTCTACCATCGGCATAACGCATATATGGCCCTGCCAACCCTTGGATGTTTGCTACAGTTTTTACTCTGTCCTCATTGGCCATACACACAGCTTTAGCAAGCGAATGTTCTGTACCATGGATATGTATCAGATCGGGAGCAAAATCCCATATAGCCTCATTACAAGCCTCTATCTGTTTTTTAGTTGTCTTGTCTATCTGGCAGTAGGCACAAGATAGTAGGTCACGCCATCTATCTCATACCGTTCATATTTCTTTCCGTATGAATAGACGATGACTCCCAACTGTACCTCTGGCATCTCCATCAGCATTGCCTTTGCCGATGAATACATCCACCGCAATGTGCCGGTGCTTCTTCCCCCAAGTAGGAGCATAATGGAGGAAATTTAACCAAAGATACCCACAAGATTTTCATTCTTTCCATTTTTAAAAAGACTTGGTCATTTATACAAACTCTCTGCATCTTTGTTTCAATTCATCTGCCAATTTCCGCCATGCGCTCTTGTTGGACGGGTGGTTGGTGACCGTGATGGGCAATACGGTATCGAACCGGGGTGACAAAACACCATTTTCGACACTCACAACGTTGAACAATTCACGCAGCCGGCCAATCTGCACTTACTTTCCTCAATGTCGCTTCCTTTTTCCAAATAAATGACAGGAGTTTCCAGTCCAAGGCATGGCAATGCACAATGTATACGAGAGGTTATTACTAGACGAGCCTTTGCATACATCTTGACAAGTCGCTCGGCTTCAGAAAGACGTTCCGCATCGGTCTTGAAAAGCGTCTTATAACACATACTTTCTTGGGTTACATATGTGGACTCCATGACGAGTTTCCGACCAAACACTTTTGAATACTCTTTATAGTAAAGAGCCGTTTTTAATATTTTGCTCACGATGTTCCTTCCATAATGCAGACGTAGCTGTGTTATCCCACAAAGTTTCAGCAGATCGAGAGGATGCTTAATGGCTGTACAGACAGCTTGCAGAATTGCATTAAAATTAAGTGTACCATTGAAGATAGGGTCCACGATATATGTCTTATCCTCTTTCTCCTCGGAATGATATTTCTCGCCAAGGGTCAAGGTCATGCACCCGGAGAAATAGGCATCTACTCCGTTTTTCGACAACAGGTACAAAGTGTTCAGGTCTCTGCAACCTATAGGCTGATGACTTTTCAAATAAGCTATGCTTTGTGACGAAAGCAATACTTCTTTTACACCACTGTTCAAGTGAAAGGCAACAAATAGCGGATCTATCAAGTCGGACGGAGGCCAATTTTGAGGTAGGTGCATATACCATCCATTCATGATGACCTTACAGGGTTCTCCCGCGTAATCTTTCAAATCTTCGTCTCGGTCAATGAAGCCATCTATGTGAGGGAGGAATTGCGAAGAAGCCAATGCTTGCACATAATCCCCGATATTCACTCCCGATATGTTGGGAAACTTAGAAACCGCTAATAACTTATATTTCATATTCCAACTAGTTTTTTAATTACTCTGTCAAGTACCTTTTCATATACATTTAATATCTTTTCTCCGTAATTCTCAATGGAGAAGTTCTCTCGGGCAAATTGCCGGGCATACCGGATAATTTCTTGATGATCAGTTTCGGCTGCTTTTTGCATCGCAGACACACAACCATCCATGTCGTTAAACAGCAGTCCTGTCTTGCCGTCAAACACAAAATCCTTGGTACCGCCGGAATTGCGGCCAATCACCAAACAGCCATAAAACATGGCCTCAATGGAAACACGTCCCAAGCCTTCGTTTTCGGAACACATCAAGAATGCAATTGCCCGGCTCATATATTCCTTTACCTTGTCGCTTCGTCCAAGAAATTCTACAGCGTCTGATATGCCGGCGTTCGCTACGATTTTGGTTAATTGGGACATATATTTTGAGTGGGCTTCTCCGATAATCTTCAGTTTATATCCTTTGGTAGCCAACCCCGACTTCGCAAAGGCAGAGATGGCATAGGCACATCCTTTCTGTTCTGTCAAGAACCCTGCACAAAACAGGAAATACTTCTCTTTTGGTCTAACAAGGCATGTATCATCTTTACTCCGAACGGCATCCGATATTACATACGCATTCTTGCTTTCCAAAGAAACATAATGTTCAAGCACGGTCTTGGTGATACCAATTACAGCATCGGTTTGCTTTAGCGTGTTTATATATTTGTCCCATCCCCTTAATGGCATCCACCCGAAGTCCAGGTCCATAAAGCCACGTAAATGCCACACAACCTTTGAGTTAAGGATCTTGCTATTTCATAGCCAACTGACATGACAGTATTATTGATATGTACAATGTCTATTTTTCTACCTTTCAAGATTTGCGCAACAGTTTCTGCACACTTGCGGTTTTTCCGATAGAATGTTAAATGGTTTGGAATATATTTTAGCCAATATTTTATGTGTTGGTACAATTTCACAGGTTTCCCTACTAAGTCTTCTTTAAAGTCGCACACAATGCACTCTACACCATTAGCGGTGAAGTAATCATATACACATCCTTCTGTCCCAACCATGACAATGGGATGGACATATCCTCGGACTGATTTTATCAAGTCCATTAGCGAATATGTCGCTCCATCAAAATTTTTCGAGGCAAATGTTACATACAAAACATTTATCATCTTTATCCTAATTTGGTTTAAAGTTCTACTTTTCGGATATCAGTTTCCACCACATTTCCGCTATCCGTTCCTGTGAGAACCGCTGCGTGGAGATGACGGCTTGCCTTGCCATCCGTTGCCGCAACATATTATCACTCATCAATTCTTTCATTCGGCATACGTAACCGTCCACATCACTCTCATTGATAATCACACCGTTTTCACCATCGGTAATAATTTCACGTAATGAGGCATAGGTATCAAAGGCTATGGGCACTACGCCATCTGTTGCGCCTCGGTCAGCGTTAATCCCCACGACTCGCTTTTCGAAGTCATCAGGAAGATAGATGCCTCTTTGTAGTAGGGAACAGGATTTTGCCTGCCTTCGAGAGTTACATCGGGGATATGTTCGTTACGAATGATATGTTCATAGAGTTTGCGGTCATTACCATGGCCCACAATGCGGAGCGTCCAATCTTTGGCTACCGGATCTTGTTTCACACATGCCCAAATCCGAAGAGCCAGTGACAACCTTTTGGATGGTTCATCTAAGCGTGAAACAATCAATGCCACTTTGCATTTAGTAAGTTCGTCAAAGCAAGGCGTAACGCCGAATGACAGTCCGTTGGGGATAACTACATATTTCGATGTGTCATGCACACCTGCAAATTCTCCATAAGGTTTGATGAAACCCCGACAGAGCAGCACCACATGGTCAGCGCACTCATAAGCTGCACGGTAGACTGAGGAAAGTTGCCGTTTCTTCCGCATTGCCGTCAAAGGATACATTATTATACTTTTTGTCCATCGGGCAAAGTCCATCACAGATTTTGGATGATACCTGATAACTTTACCAAAGCGTCCGAACACAAGTTCCCATTGTGGCTCGAAATGATGTGCAAAGATGACTTTACATGTTATTCCTTCTACGGCAGCCCGAAATCTGGGTACATGAATGAATGCCCCCTGCACAATGACGCAATCAATACAGTTCGCCACAATGATACTTCTAAGCACTTGGGCATTCTTTTCCAAATCCTTCTGCGGAATCCATTGAAACTCTTTGATAAAGCATTCCTCTTTGGGTGTATCGGCAGGTGCCTCATAGATGGAGAAGCATCTGGCACCATACAGCTTTGTCAAAGCTGTGGCTACGGTGATAGTGGTGCGTTCTGTCCCACCCTTAGTGGAATGCACTTTTCCGTAAGTGTGATATAAAATGTTCATGTGTAAAACTTAGACGAAGTATCTGTTTTTACAGAGTATATTCAACAATTCCCCTTGGATACAATATCTTTGCTAAGTCTTTTGGCAGACGACGCAGTACTCCAATATGGATAGCTCCAACTTTTTTCTTGTCAGAATTGTAGCATTCTATGCGTGTATAAAAAACACGATCGATTATTTGTATCACTGCTGCATTTTCTTTTTTGCAAAGTTTAATAATTTCGTAAAATGTTGATTCTTCATCAATTTTTATATTGCGCTCGTCATATAATGTGGACAAATCATCTAAGTTAAACTTGATTTCTAAGGCCTCTTCTTCAAGAGTTTTGAGAATGTAATTTGGAATCATACCTTCTTTACCAGGCATTTCTACATTATAGAAGTTTTTAGTCTGAAATACCTGCCCATCTCCTGTTGAATAAAGGTTTCTCCATATTTGATAAGAATCGATATTTTAGAAGAAACAGTTTTCATCTATTGATTTTTACGTTTGTCTTCTAACGCATTTTTCTGCTCCTCTGCCAGTTCGTTATCGAGTACAATGCGTATTTCCTTACTGTCTTCCAATGACTGCTTATAAGTATCTATTTCATTTTTGACATCAACCGTATCTAAGGCCGTAATCCTTCCTGCACAAATCTTGATACAGAGTTTCAAAGTGATATTCTTTATATCACCACCAGTCAGTCCGGCGGAATATTCTGCTATTTCAGCATACGAGAAATTATGTATATCTTTGGGAATTTCTTTGGTTGAAGCCAATTTCATTCTTTCTAGAATATTGGGGTTTCCGAGGTGAAATTTCCAAAGTTCTACTAATTCTTTATTGGTTGGTAAAGGATATTTAATGTGGTATAGTATTCTCCTAAAAAATGCTTTGTCGAAGTTCTTGAACAAGTTAGTTGCGTAAATTATTGTAACATTCGAACGATCAACTAGTGTCAATAAATGCGACTTGATTTCATTTGCAGCATTTGAGTTCGAACTGTTGGTTGTGCATTTTCCCAAGAGCCATGGCTATTGCTTCAGCTGTGATACTTTTGCCCGTTCCTGGTTCACCATAAAGATTTATTCCTATAGAAGAATTGCCCTTCAAGAAATTATTTAATCCCCATTCCTCAATAAGCCTATCCTTGTTTTTGCAGAAAGTAATAACATCAAGCACCGTCTCACGTACCTTTTCGTTAAGGATTATTTGCTCAAGTCTCCATTTAGGGTCATCTTCTATGAACTTTTTCAATTCCAATTTTTGTTCTTCCTCGTTGCTACTAAACAAAGAAGACTTTGGCTTATCGTTTTCAGGATTCTCTCTCCCGTATTTCTTTTTATACTTGTAAATGTCGGCATAGCGCTATATTTTTTATCTTCTTTCTTTACACTATGTAAAGTATTGATGTTTTTTACTTTATGCAAAAATATTGCACTTTAGATATTCTTTTCCAATTCCTTCAATAAACAGTATTTTGCTTCTCTAAGTCTGAAAGGGCAGGCATTAATTAAAGGATATAAATCAATCGTGGCAGGCTTCCAGTTTGATGCTTTGAGATTTATAAGTTCTATAGGTAACTCGTCATTCGCAATAACCAATGGCGTTTCTCCGTAGCGTTGAACAGACAAGAAAAAATCGTGAAACTTGAAATGTCCCCCTATCAGTGGTTTCCCGAATTCAATCCAAACATTGGGTACATGATAAGCTTCAGCTACGATAAGACCATGTAGCGAGGAAGACAAGATGATTCCACATTCACAGATTTGGTCAATGATATCATGCCAATGCTTATATTGCCCAAGATAAATAATTTGTACATCCTCACATTCACTTAATGGTTTCCCATTAAAAAGTAAGGTTTCCACAACCGTCTGATTAACCACATGGGATATAATACCATACTTATAAAGTTTCTGTTTAGATGGCTGATAATAGAGAGGTACAAGCATGGCTGGGTCTCCATATATTTCAGGGCAATCTACTCCTTCGGCAAGCAGTTTTGCTCGGGAAAGTGGTCCACGGACTGCATAGACTTTCTTGGGCTTTATTTTTAAAGGTTTACTTCCATCAATAATACCAGCTCCCCATACTTCGGTGTTTTGTGTACATAACATATCAATGGTTGAGCCGATTACCAAATAGTTCCGTAGTTTCAGTCTGAACGCTAAGGAGGTACGGTTAAAGAGTACAACCGGAGACTTTATTATCTCACGGAGGAAATAATAATTAATATCATCACCCCAGTTTTCATGCTTGATGCGTTTGTTATTTTGGTAAAATACAAATGCATTAATTATAACGGGATGTAAGAATAGTTTAATATGCTCTATTATGATTATTGCGAGTTTAATCATGAGACCTATATCTTAAAGTATTTATTTTAGTATATATTAGGTTTCTTTCGGAGGTGTTTAATCCTACAAATAAAATAGAAATTGCAGTCATAACTATTGATAAAATAATTACAATTACTGTTTTTAATAAACTCTGATTAGTCATTGTATAATAAATACTTATTGACATACAAGAAGCGAGTGTAAAAACAGAAATAGTTGGTAATAGTACTTTATGCGCATATTGTACGAGTGAAAAAGAAACCATCCGACCGACAATCATTATTCTACAAATAAGGGCTACCATAGAAATAATTAAGTGGACAATGAAGACCATTTCTGGATTGCCGCCCAATTTAAGAGCTATATAAGCTATCGGAAGTATAAGCAACAAAAGCCCTCCCACGACACTTTGGTAAACTTTTACTTGACCAACTGCCTGCGAGGAGATCATCAAAGGATTGGATAAAGCATCTATAAGCAAGATGCATAATATTATACGAACAAACCAGACCGTATGAGCCGGAACATTCTTCAACCACACAGCCAGAATCGTCTGTGTTTCAATCATAATTGGTAGCACTATAAGCAACAACAGGAAAAAGGAATACTTACTGCTTGCAAATATGAGAGAATGCATACGACTCAAATCCCCGGTAGCGTAACTTTTGGTGATTTGTGGGTTTAATGCCATTTGAAAATTGCTAACAAAACCCGTTACAACCCCTTGTATAGTGACCGCTATTGCTCGTGCTGCATTCACAATAGGGCCAAAGAACATATTCAAAAGAACATTCAATCCTTGTGTGTAGAATACCCCGGCAATATTACCGAACAAGCTCCAGCCAGCGATATTAGCCATTTCTTTGAAAATTCTCTTATTGAACATTAGTTTCACTCGTGCCTCTTTGAAATGCCGCTTACAGTATATGCCATATATTAACCGGTCAAGAATGGAGATACTCAAAAGCAGAGCTGCATAAAATATTAATCGATCAAATGTAACTATTGTCAACAGATACACTATCACTAATTTCAAGACTACATCGAGAATTGATATGTAGCAAAAGCCGACATCTTTTCATGTGCAATAATTACCGCATTATAAGGGATAGAAACAATTGATACAAACATTGTAAGTATTGAAAATTGGTATACCCAAATGGCAGCAACAAACCTCTCTTCAGGAATAACCAACTTATGATATACAAACCATAAACCGAGAGTTTCAGCAACAATCACAATTAACAATGCGATAACAAAATGGATAATCGCTGCGGTAGAAAATGTCATTATTTGTTTTTTGATATCACCTCGTGCAAGTTCGAAAGTGATAAACCTTTGTGTGGCATTAGACATTGCCCCGTTTAAGAATGAAAAAAAGGTAACGAATCCTCCTACTACATTATATATGCCATAATCCTCTACTCCAAGTGTATTCAATACAATCCTGCTGGTGTATAGTCCCACGCAGAGGATAAATATCATTCTCAAATATAGAATGAAAGTATTCTTGGCTATTCGTTTGTTCGAGGAAACAGAATCTGGCATGAATCTTCGATTAGATTATTTAGATTTTTCCCCTATGATAATTCCCCAGCCAATGTTTCTGACTGCTATTGTTAAGGAGATAGATAATGTTAGGCTGATAGCAAATACACCTAATGAGAGTAGTATTGGGGGAATCTCATAGGGAATTGCTATAAATTCCAGCCAATAAATAATCATTGAGTGGAACAAATATATTCCAAAGGAATTTGGAACTATCAATTGATATAATTTAGTGTTCTCTATCCACATGGTATTGACAGAAAGAATATAAAATACTGTTATTCCAATAAAAGCATTAAATAATTTTAATAAATAGGAGGGGGGGGTAATTCCTGGCATTACTATATTAAAACCAATCCCACATACAACTGCGATGGCTACATATTTAAATACCGGTCTGTAAATGGTAAACAGATAGCCTAATGTGAACCAAATGAGATATTGCTCCACATTTTTGATCTGGAAATAAATCATATTTATGGGAAAACAGTAGAGAAGCAAAGCGACTATGATTATCGCCCATATTGGGATATCTAGTTTAATACAAATTTTGCGTAAACAGAAAAACACAAGGAATATCAGAAATAGTGCATACACAAACCATAGATGCCTTGGATCTAAAACAATAATGAAACCATCAATTAAATAATGTATCGGGTCTCGGACACCTAGAAGTACCATTGTAGGGTAAACCATCAATAGTCCAAACACATAAAACGGTATCAATAACCTTTTAAACTTGTTCTTAAACAATTGTACAAAAGTCATAGATTTCTTTTTTACCTCCAATTGCCAAGCGAAGATACATCCGCTGGCAAAGATAAACAGAGGCATGTGAAAAGCGTAAATCACCTTTTTTACGGAATTCAAAATTGGCGATGGCGTACTGGGTGTAATAATCGACATTGGGGAATACGTAAACACAACATGCCCCAATACAACCAATAGAATACCGTAAAATTTAAGAATATTTAGTTCTGTTAGCATAATGACAATCGTTCAACAATCCTCTTATACTTCATCTAACTTTCTATATTACACTTCCAATTGTAAAACAACTCTTATGTCAAACGTTTGACAAAGATTTCGTGTAAGAAGAAAATCTTTGAAAAGCCGTATAACCATCATAGAAGTGGCAGAAATAACAAAGGGGTTATTGATGCATACAATGTAATTTGCAATTACATACTACCCTTTATGTACTAAAAAAACAATTCTGATTCTAAAATAACCTTCTTTCTGCTAGATATGAGTTCTTTTGTGTTACCTCCCAGAGAAAAGACATTGGGTAATATATTCAAACTCATGGCGCATTCCAAAAGGTTATTCAACTCTTTTCATTAACCGTATTCAATAAGATGAGTGGCAATAATCAGATTAAAAATCGAGTAGTTTTTGTACATTTCTTGTGATGCTTGTACAAATGAACTTTTGAAATATATTGTAACTGTGAATGTCTGTCCCGGTATAAGCAACAGCCTTTTCACTTAACAGCAGCACGGCCTTTTTCTTAATCCGGTTACCGTACATACCTGCTATTGACGGAAGGTTGAGCTGGAACTTTACCCCCATGTCTTTTAGCCGTCGATAATCTGATTCACCCATATAACATACCGTTCGGGGTGAGCGAGAACCGGATAGTAGCCTTTGGCCTTGATGCGAAGCAAGATATTGCTCAATCCCATCGGAGGACTAAAATAAGAGGTTTCCACCAACAGGTGGTCTCCATTCTCGCCCAAAGGCAACAAGTCATTCTTTTCCAAACGCTCCTCAAAGAGATTGTCGAGCATATTTTCAGCCGCAAGATGTAGCGTTATCGGGCCGGTATAGGTGGCTTGTAGTTCCGCGAAACGCTCCCGGAGGTGTGCCGTGGTATTGGGTATGTCCTCCATGATGTGCGGCGTCAACCACACGGCTTTCACGCCCAGCTCTTCATACAGACGCAGTATCTCCAACGCTTCTTCCACAGTTCGCGCCCCGTCGTCCACACCCGGCAGGATGTGTGAGTGCCAGTCGGTAAAACCTTCGAATATACCGCTATCTTTCAATGGTATGCATTTCCTGAACGGCCACACAATGATATAAAGATTTTGTTTGAAAAGGATTTATTGATAACTATTTGGCAGATAGCTATTTACAGCTAATTGTGTTTTTCGTCGGAGCCGTAATGGTAGCCCGAGCCGTAACCGTAGTGATAACCATAGCGATAGCCGTAACGGTATCCGTATCGACCACCGCTTCCCTCGGTCCCGTTCAGGATCAGGGACATGTTTTGTATTTTTTTTCATCGTTAGATCTTCTCCAATTCCGAGAGCATGCTCCGTTCGAGCAACCCTGCGCGGACTACGAAAATGGTACGGTCAGCCAGTTTCTCGATAATTTGCGTGTCGGCTACCAGTTCAACGGGCGGACAGTCGATCAGCACATAGTCATATTGCTCCCTTACAGTATCGATTGTCTGCTTTAACCGCTCGTCGAACAATAATTCCGTTGGGTTAGGAGGTATCGTTCCCACGGGTAGTATATCCATAGATTTATGTTTCGGATCGGGTACGATGATCTCATCCAGATTATCGATACGACCTCCCAGATAGTCGCTCAATCCCTTGTCGGGAGAGTCGATATAGGATGATGCAGAGGCGTGGCGCAGGTCTCCGTCGATTACCAGCACTTTTTTTCCTTTGATGGCAAGGCTCATGGCAATGTTCATGGTCAGAAACGATTTGCCGCTGCCGGATTGAATGAGGTCATGATGATGACATTCGAAGTCTTGTCCTTGCCGGTCATAAATTCCAGGTTGGTACGCAATACGCGGAACGCCTCATTGATGATGTCACGGTTGCCCTCCTTGACGACAACGGCCTTGACTTCCTGCGGCTTTTTCCCGAATATTCTTTTCTTCTTTCTTGTAAACAGCGGAATCTCGCCGATGAACGGTACGGTCACACTCTCCAGGTCTTTCCTTCCCCGTACACGGGTATTCATATTCTCGCGCATGAAGATAATGACTATCGGAATGAGCAGCCCCAGAGCAAATGCGACCATAAAGATGTTCTTGCGTACAGGGGATGTCGGCAACATACTGCCGTGCGGTGGAGTGACAATGCGGGTATTATAGGCCGTAAATGCTTGCGAGAGTTCGTTCTCCTCGCGTTTTTGCAGCAGGAACAGGTAAAGAGCCTCCTTTACCTTCTGCTGGCGTTCCACCGAAAGCAGGTATTTGGCCTGTGTAGGGTTGGCCGCTATACGTGATGTTGTCTGTTGCTCCGTCTGCCGTAAACTTTTTATCTGCGAATTCAAGGTTACTATCTGATTGTCGATAGACCTGATTATCGCCCCACGCATGGATGCCAGAGCCTGATCCATATCCACGACCAGCGGATTTTCTGCGCTGCTGTTCGCAACCAGGCTGTTACGCTGCAACAGTTGTTTGTTGTATTCGGCAATCTGCGATTCGATGTTGGCACTCTCTATACCGGAATTGGCCGGAAGCAGTTGGGTACGGTTGGCATCGTTGGCTAAATAGTTCCTGATGTAACGGGTCATGTAAAGCTGGTTGTTCAAGGCCAGGATCTGTGCGTTGGTCGCACTGCTTTGGGCCATGTACATGCTCGATGCCGCCTGCACATCGGGTAACAGGTGTTCTGACTTGTAAGAGGAAATATCCTCGTCCACGTTCCCCAGCTCCTGTTCGATTACTCCCAGACGTTCATTGATGAACATTGAGGTACTGACAGCAATCTGGTTTTTGTCCTTCACCCAGTTCTCGTTATAAACGGAAATCAACATACTCAATATATCTTCCGCCCGCTGTGTAGAGTTATCCTTGAATGCCAGGTCTATAACCGACGCTTTCTCGTTATTCAATGAAACGGACAGATTGGATGAGCAGGAGTTTACAGCGTTATACAAATTGGATTTGCCTACATATAATGTATATGCCTTGCCTTTCACGTAATTGGGTGTTGTATTGATAATGATTTTCCCCAATGGTGTAGGAATGGAGTCGAGCAAGTTTCCCTTTATATCCTTTTCGTCAAGATCCGTCCCGTTACGTATAAAGTCGGATAGGAATAACGTGCCGTCCGGCTGCACTTCCAGCGTGAAACCGGCTGATTCATTTTCAGGCAAGTCATTTATCGTTACATCCACTGGTAATGTCAGTCCATAGGCCACCTGACGGTGGAATTTTCCTGGAACGAAGTAATTCATATCCAAACGCAACCGTTTAACTACTTCAGTCATTAAAGACGGTGACTGAAAGGTGATAAGTTCGTTATTCACATTTGTACCGGATTGGAACAACCCGAACTCCGAGAAGGATTCCAGATCCGAGGAAAACGACTTACCTTTGGAATCTTCTTTGACCAATACCGAAGCGGTACGTGTATAAACGGCAGGGGTACGTAACAGATGAACGGTAGCGGCACCGACCGTTATCGCCAAAGACAAGACGAACCACTTCCACCTTGCGAGACACAGATACAACAGATCCTGTATCCGCAGGAAATCATCCTGCTGTCCCGGTTTTATATTCTTTTGATTTATGGCCATATCTGATTTTATATTTATTTCACAATTAACACGGTAATGGTAGTCAGCAGCGAGGCCAACGACATCCAGAAAGAAGCAGAACGGACGTTATTGCCGTTGACAGTCGCCTGCCGTGCTTTCATTGAGTTAGGTTCCACATAAACTATATCGTTCTGCTGTAAATAATACACGGGAGAGGCATAAAGGTCGTATCCTGAATTCAGGTTAACCTGATACAAGGTCTGTTTACCGTTTTCCTCCCGTTGTACCAGCACATTCTCCCGTTTCCCGTAGACGGTAAGGTCTCCGGCCATGCTTAAAGCATCCAAAAGCGTCAGCTTGTCCTTATCGATATTGAAGCGTCCGGGGTTGCAACCTCACCCAACACGGAAACGGTCAGGTTCATGAACTCAACTGTAACGACAGGGTCTTTCACGAGATTCTTCGAAACCAGTTCCTCTTTTATATACGAGGCGATTTCCTCGCGTGTCATTCCCGCCACATGGATATGTCCCAACACTGGAAAATCGATATCTCCATCCTTGTTGATCGTATATCCTGATATCCCCTGGCTATTGGATGTTCCCGATGTCGTACCGATCTGTCTGGATATGATCGGAAGGTTGAAAAGGTTCATCAACAAGGGGTCCTTGCTGTTGACTAGTATTGAGATCTTGTCTTCGGGACGCACCCGGATTTCCAGCGGGTTCAAGACTTGTTCTGCGGTACCCCGTTTCAGGTCCGTGAAATAAGCGACTTTCGGCGTGGCACATGATCCCAGCAGGAAAGCCACGGTCAATAAGAATAAAATGTATCTGATTTTCATATTTCATTGATTTTTATTTGTTGGTTTTCTGTTCCGATTGAAGTTGTCCGATAGATTTCGTCAGCCTGATGTTGGCAAGAGTCCATATCAGGATATCGCCCAGCACGATCCAGTTCACATTGAGATAAAGGGACAGAAGAATATTGAGCAGTATGAATATTGTTGATACGGAAACAATGATAATCATGGCATTGCGCTGCTTTATTCCGAGAGCAAGCAGCTTATGGTGGATGTGGTTCTTGTCCGGCAGGAACGGGTTCTTCCCGTTGCGTACCCGATGCAGGTAGACCCGGACCACATCGCAGCATGGACCAGCAAGGGTGAGAAGCTAGCACCATCGGATGTACATTTCCTGTATTATCGTCTAGACCGCACATGGTCAGTTTGAGACTGAGGAAACAGAGCATCATGCCAACGGTCAAACTACCTGTGTCACCCATGAAGATCTTCCTTCCGTGCTCGGCGTTCCCGAAAACATTGTAATAGAAGAACGGTACCAACACTCCCAATGTGGCGAACGCCAGTATGGCATAGACATGCTGGTGGAGCATGAAAAAAGTCAGACCGTAAAACAGGCAGGCGACACTGCATAGCCCGGAAGCCAACCCGTCAATGCCGTCGATCAGGTTGATGGCATTGATGATGAAGACCACGATTAAAATGGTCAAGGGATACCCTAACCATAACGGCACCGCATGGATGCCCAGGATACCGTATAGGTTGTTGATATATACCCCACCGGCGATAAGCATCACGCCGCACAGAATCTGGATGACAAACTTGGCTCGATAACGGATGCCGATCAGGTCATCGGCCATGCCAACCAGATACAGTACCATGATGGAACAGAAAGCAAAAGCCAAAGGCCGTACATCGTTTCCGATTTCAGACAACATTTCCGAATGCCCCAGTGCCATATTGATTCCCAGTAACAAAGCTATGGTGAAAAACACGACCGGTTTGAACGCGATACCACCCAATCGGGGCACCGCACAATGATGTATCTTCCGTTCATCGGGAAGGTCGAACAGCTGCTTGCGAAAAGCGATCAGCAGAATCTGGGGAATGACGATACCCGCACAGAGGACACAAAGCAGGAACGCCAGGGAACAATTTACAATCCAAAAATACATATATTCAGATATTGTTTTTTATTTGCGTAAAACCGTGAGTGGGGATTCCATACTTTTCCATATCAGGAAATGACTTCAATCAAATCGGGATGAACCTCAGCCGATATCCCCATAATCCCCTCAAGCATCACGACCACCCGGCGGTTGCGTTTCCCTTTTACCCGCATAAACACACCCTTAACTCCATCAAGCTTGCCGCCGTGGATACATACACGGGTACCTTTCCGTATGTCGATTTCATCCGGCTTATAATAGACCGTATCCTTCTCATGCAGGGAAGCTATTTGGATGAAACTGTCCATCTGGTCGTCCGGCACGGTGATATATTCCATACCCATGCTTTTTTTCCACATGGCGAATTGCAGGAAGTTGTACCGTTTCTTGAATTCGGTGATCTGCGAGTGGCTGGCGTGGACGAAAACCAGACTCGGTATGACCGGCACCAACCTTGTCGACTTCACCCCGTGGTAGATCCTTACGGCGTAATGTTTCGGAATGAAATATTCCAGACCGTATTCCTTGTCCTTCAGCCTGTCCTCCGCCATTTTCTCATTCTTGTAGGCGCGCATGACGAACCAGCGGACCTGCTTTTTTTCTTCCGCCGTAGAAAAACTCATACCCATATTGCCGGGATTATTTTATAGGTGAGGATATACCCCTAGTTCATGCCAATTCGTATATTGGTATGTATTACAACGGATTACATTTCCTTTATTTATAATATCCACTGTCAGTCCCATACTTTTGACAAAGTGTACAGACCTCATTTCCGGGGCTTCTGCGCTGCTTCTCTTGGCAAGAGAAATATCCGGGGATCATATTTACGTAAATGACTGACGGACAGATAGAAATACAGAACGGCATTATGGTACTTATCCGACATATGTTAAGCAAATACACTCTGTATGAATGTTTTGGTTAATTTTATTACCCGTTTTCTATTGTTTTTTCAATATTTTACGTAACTTTGCACATTGTAATAATTCTCTTGCCAAGAAAACGAGCCGTATGCTCAACAATTTTTATTGTATTACAAAACGTCTTCAAAAATCCATTTTTAAAAACATCCGGTTTTAAATTGTCAATAAGAATATCTCCAACGGTATCCTGCCGCTGTATTGACAGTTCATGGATCTTTTCCGGTACTTTTCTTTTTAAGAGAAATATCGGGAAGGGATAGCATCTGACAATCAGAATTATATATAAATCCTGAAAGTGATCTGTTCAACAATCATACCGGCATTTGAAACATTTTCCTTTGGAGAAAACAGTTTTTTATCATACGGACGGGTACTTTCCCATATTTTGATTATCTTTGCAATGTGTAATATTTCTCTTAAAAAGAGAAGCAGGAACGGCACAGCCTTTGTCCGTTATTCTGCGTGCCGCATCCGTCCCCGTTATAAGGATTTGAGTATGATGTCGTTTGCCTTGTCCACTTGTGAGGTGTCCAGCGAGGCGAGGTAGATTCTGGTCGTGTTTTCCGAATCATGTCCCATCGCCTCGCTGATGGTTGCCAGCGGCACATTCTTGCTTCTGGCGATACTCGCCCATGCATGGCGTGCTACATACATGGTGAGCGGCATACCGAGCCCGAGCCGTTTCCCGAGTTCCTTGAGTTTTCCGTTGATGAAATGCGCTGCGCTCCTGTACTGCCGCACGGCATCCTTGGCCGTATCTCTGATGACCGGAAAAAGGTAGGGGCTGTCATTGTGGCCATACCTGTCCAGGATCTCCTGCATGGGCTTCTCCCATTTAATGGACAGACGCCGGCCGGTCTTCCGCCTGCGGTAGGTCAGCACGCCGCTCTTCAGATCAGCCTTTTTCAGGTAGGCGATGTCGACGAACGACATGCCCCGGGTATAAAAGCTCAGCATGAACATGTCCCTGGCGTATTCCATGCCCGGGGAAAGGCGCAGGTCCAGGTCACGTATCATGCGGACCGCTTTCAATGGAACAGCACGTTTTACGGTCTTGTCTATTCCGGTGTAGACATGCTTGAAAGGGCTGCGCTGTACCGTCAGTTCCCTGTCCACCGCACGGTTGTAGACGGCACGCAGGTTCCGCATGTAATAAGAGGTGCTGTTCGGACATATCCCCTTGTCCTTCAGCCATGCCTCGTATTCCAGCATGAGGGTGGAGCCGATATCCTCCAGCGGGATGTCGCCGTCCCTGCCCCGAAAGTGCGTGAAGCTGTTCAGTACGGTGGTGTACCTCTCGGCGGTGCGCTTCTTGCCGACACGCTCCAGTTCCTCCACGAGCCTCTTTCCGAGGCCATGAAATTATGGCTGTCCTCAGGGGGCGGGTTGTGAAAAAGTTCGACAACCTGCCGGCGGGATAGTACCGCCGGAACGTTCCAGTCCGGCAATGATACTTTCCAGACGGCGGATGTCTTTTTCCATCCGCTCCTTTAACGCAAGCAGGAGGCTTCTTCTGGAATCACCGGATACCGGCAGTATGATTTCCGACGTGCGTTCGTCCCATTCCGAAGGGAACAGCCTGTAGCCGGTGTTTATCTGGCGCGCCACCCTTCCGTGGATGATCTGGAAATAGAGCGTCCCCTCCCTGCCTTCCACGGACGAGGACCTGAATTTGGTTTTGATTGTTGCCATAGTGCAGTCATTTTGAATTGGGATTGTCCACTTGCTTCCTGATTTCCTGTGCCTCCCTGAACAGCCGGTGCGCCAGACTGTCCTTGTAGGCCGCCATTTCATGATTACGGATGCGGTTCCTGACCGAGTCCTCAAAAGCGGTCACCAGCCTTTCCACACGCCGGATCTTTTCCTCGTCCCGCTCGATGGTGAAATGCTTCTCCAGGAAGGCGATGTCGGGATCATCCCCCG
>ENA-OQBT01000043-OQBT01000043.1-human-gut-metagenome-genome-assembly--contig:-NODE-43-length-75701-cov-14.990910_pt1 | contig 75701 bp, 72 predicted proteins | sample MGYA00242749_ERZ504557 | MGnify/ENA primary metagenome ERZ504557 (study PRJEB26092, sample SAMD00036243) | human gut metagenome | host: Homo sapiens | study: EMG produced TPA metagenomics assembly of...
CTCAGCGTTCCCAAGTGGTCTAAGTCTTGATCTGACAGGCATCTGAAACGAAATAGTCGGACGGATCCACGTCGGTCTCGTGGTCTAAGTCTTTGATCTGACAGGCATCTGAAACCGATAGCTTGGAGAATCCTGAACGTTCTATGAGAACTGAACATAATCTCCATCGATATACCGACTTCTTCCCTCTGTCAAAAGGACTTTTTTGTCGCAGCATTCCAGGTCCAGAAGCTGCATATGGTGTCTTAATAATTCTCGATGCAAATAAAGTAATTGGCCATTATCACAATATTGAGTTATATGAAGCATCACAAGCATCCTGCCCTCGGCAAGAGCGCCGGCAGTATCAACAACCAGTTGAATTTTATCATAAAGAGAACCCAGAGAACTGGTATCAACACGCGGTTTAGCCATTGCTATCATTGACTTTATATCAGCTTCATCAAGAATACTCAGAGGCAAATTCTCTCTCCATATTTCTTCTTGAATGATCGACTTTATCTCAGTTTGCAACAACAATAATCTACTCAATTCTTCAGGATTAAATCCGTCATTTAACTTCTTAACTGCAGCCTTTTGAAACAAAGCATCATAATCTAGTACTCCTGCGCAATCACCTACGAATAGCACCTTCTTCGCCGCCAAAACCTCTTTATCACATTCCACAAGAACAACATCATCATCTTCACCTCGAAGACCTTGCACGAATTTGTACAGCACACTTGGAAGCTCGCATGCGATTACGTTAAGGCCTGGTTCCAGCGACATGGAATCCAAGGGATAGAAAACAATACTGTCAATCATATAATCACCGTCCTGTCATCCGAATCCCGAACATCATTCTTCCCTCTTCCCAACAGGAATCTAATGGACGCATACTGTTTCTCAGTAACAATCAACGATTGAACCAGACCAGCACTCGGCACAAAACTCGCAACACGATTTTCCAGAAAGCGAGCCGATTCTCGAGTAGTAGCAATTCGCACATATACGGATTCCTGAACCATCAGGAAACCCTCCTGAATAAGATTCTTCCGAAAAGATGCATATTCTTTGCGCTCATTAGGCGTCTTCATCGGAAGATCGAAAAACACTATAACTCTCATGACTCTGTATCGCACCGCCAAAACCCCAATTCAGGAAGGCAGCCCTCCCCCGCCAGATACCGTAATGAATCGCGAACGAATACATTGATTAATTGCGTAATCGTTGTCCCATATTGAGGCAGATCAGTCCTCATCAACTTGATGAGTTCTTCTTTAACTTCGCTTTCGAGAGACCTGCCGCTAAGCTCGAACACTTTCTGATCAACAAACGGGCGGAAGGGCTCCATAAAATCGCACGCTAAATTGAAAGGATTTCTCTCGCTATCATGATGAATACCGAATTCCGTAAGATAGCCTATTTCAGCTATTTTTCTAGCCACTTCTGACATAAGAATCGCATAGCCGTAGTCCAATAGTCCGTTTATCTGATTGTCGTCGTCAGATCTGACGAATTCGTACGTAAATAACCTCGGGAAATACATATGTGCGGCAACAGCCTCACGGTTGTCAGAATCCCCAGACTTAACATCTGCAGCAAGCGTGCCGATCTTCTCCACGTCAGGACAAGGACAACACCTCTCCAGCACCTGCATTTGATGAGCGATTTTCTCTTGAACAATACGCTGCCATAGGATATTCCTGCGTTCCTCCAACCAACACATCTGCTGAATAATGCATGAGCGACGACTCGATTCAGTCTCGTATGGATTCGTCTCCCCAATCGGAAGATGCTTTTCGTCACAAAAGATGACTTTGACATCACGTTTTAATAGATTCGCCATCGCATTAGCCGTCACAACCGCTTGAGTCGTGGAAATCATCACAGTACCCAAATCATCAAGAGGAAACTGGTAAACGTCATCATCTGTCTGAACCACCAACAATTTTAATTTTGTCGAGATCTTGCAATGTTTGGTAATCACAACATTCCGCCACGCCATACTCACTCCATTGTGTTATTCTTATGAAGGATTGTTTGGTCGCAATCCAAGGTGTCTAGGTCCTTGACCTGACAGGCATATATTGAAATAAAGCAAGACCCTTGGGCCAAGCTTCAGAAGGTTTTAGACCTAGCCTTATGGCTATGGGGCTCCCGGCAGCGCCGGGAGCCCCTATTTGTTATCTCGCTCTCCTCTTCAACTCGCCAACACTGATTCTCTGCTCAAACAGCCCAGACGGCGACTGGAAGATGAACTCGTCAGAATCAGCAAACGAATAACCCGATTTATTGTTCATCCTTCCCCAACTCTCCGGCATCTTGAGATTTTTCAGGTTCGCTGTCTTTGCATCAGCATGCAACGCTCCCACCACTTCTTTGATAACGTCTTTCTTTTCCTCTAGTGAGACCCTGTTAAAAGCAGCATAGAAAGCCGCCAGTTCAGTCTCATCAAAGCGATGCTTCGGGTAATAATTCTGTATAGACTCAACAATCGCGTCAAACAACCCACATAACTGTTCCTCACTGACGCTATCCGCAGAGTTCATCACATCATCAAACAAGCAATACTCTCCATATGGAAGCCATAGTTGTTGTGCATTATTCAATTCGGCTGCAGACTTGATTGTTATTAAGGCGCCACCGTAACGAATCAACTGCATAGGCGGAACATGACGAAGTAGAATACGCGCCTTCCCGTATTCCGGTTTTTTCTCAACCAATATCATTCTCAGCGCATCATCAGAAGGATGATCACCCAACTTGGCATATTCTCGCATTGCGATATTCACCAAGCGCGTCTTTTTCTTTGACTCGATTAGAACAGCATAGACTGTTTTCTCACTTGAGAATCCACCATATAGGTCAGTATCCCGCATTTCCTTGTTAAAAGGAATGCGCATCTTTTTCTTTGACAAAGCTCCATATCGAGTCGTGTCATACAACGCACCGAAGCTATCGCCCACCTTCTGAGTGACGAGCATCTTACGATAATTCATCACCTTGCGAAGATAAGCTTTATCTTCTTCACGCCAAACAATCTCTCCAGTCTTAGGATTGATGCGCTTGTCTGGATTCCGGGAATTCATCGAACCAACAATAAAGCCAAACGCTTTATTTCTCCTGCGCTCTCCAGCATTCACTTTCTCCCTGTATCCACGCAGGTAATCTTGCAGGTACAGATTGTAGGAATTCACTGCTCCATCGGAAACCAAGCCATTAGCGAAGAAGCCTCTATTAACCGCGAACTGACCCGCAACACCGAGGCACAGCGCGTCCTGAGCATGGTGATAGTCGTTGATATCACGGTTCTTATGGGAGAAACCAAGATATTGGCGCATTTCTTTCGTTAGCTCGGAATTCAGACCAATTACCGCGGCGCTGTTTCCATAACGCTTACGCATGATGGTGGCAACATTCTTCATAATCTGACGAGTCTCCACCAGCGAGCGCTGAACGAAGCGCTCCTTCTCGTGGGAGGAAAAGTCATTCTGCCGATTCAGTCTGTCGAACTTAACACGACTGATCAGGCGAGCGTCCAACAACTCCTGCCAGAAATTCCTCATACGGTTCGCGATTTCGGGCAGATACTGGAAAGAGTCCGTCTTTCTTGCGTTTGCCGCGCGAGCTACCAAAACTCGATTATCCAGAGAATCATTCTGAGTCACGGCTTGCGGATGATGTGATCGATATCATAATCCGAAGAGAGCCTGTCAAGATTCAGAGGTTCTCCGGTATACATATCTTTACCAAGCTGCGTGTAGTACAGGAACAGCCTATCGTCTCGCAAATCATTATCACTGCACTCGTTCAATGATTCGGCGAGGTCCTGGAACTCCTTCTGCAATCCAGCACTCTTGTACAGGCCCTGCAAGCGGCTCTTTCGAGATACCGTTCGGGCGCTTTGTTGGACATCTCCCGCGAGTTCCAGGAAAATCCGCGAAGGTTCCTTGCCTACTGCCTTCGAGATATCATCAATGACTCGAATCGCCTGATTGATACCTCTCTTGACCTTAGGCGAGACACGCAGGTTATCGATTATATCCTGATAGGAGTTCCCATCTTCAGCGCCAACGTTCTGCTGGCTGATCCACTCCCCAACGCCAAGATCCTTGTCAGTGATGATCTCCATGAAATTGCGATCGGTTTCCCGCATTATCTCGATAATGCTGTGTTTTGCAGGAGCGAAATCATTCCCGATCTTGCAAACAGCCACCTTCGAGGCAAGAAGTTTTCTTGAAAGCTTGCCCCATCCTGTGTAATGCGTATTGGAGAGTAGCTCGCAATTGGTTTCCGTCAGCTCGCCAAGCAGCTGCAACTGATGTTTCAAAGTCTTTTTATCTTCAAACACCGTCTGCAACTCGATAATCTTCTCAACGACATCCTTATGACTATTCACATAGGAGGCTTTGAGCGTGCGGCACATCTTCCCATACGATGACAAGGAGCTGACGAATTTCTTCTCGTCAGCCAAGCCGGAAATCTCATAGGTGTTCCCATATGTTCTGCGCAACAGCTTTTCAGCATCCTTCTTAGTGACCGTTGCTTGTTTGGCGAAAAGTTCTTCAAGTAGCAGTTGCTTCTCATTGTGGCCGAGTCTCACACGCCGCTTATCAGCCCAATGGTTGCCTGTACGAATCGACAGACGGACATTGTTCAACTCGTTAAGAACTTCGAATTCCTGGTACAGCAGGGAATTCTTTGGCAACGTCGTCTCGCCAAGCAGGTAACTGTCCGTGCCTACCAAGCTCTTAATGAATTCGTGTCCCGACTTATCCTTGTCGACCATCTCGTCAAAGTTCCAAGGCGTAATCACGCCCTTCTTCTTACGAATCATCCAATGGTTTTCCCTATTATCGGACGACTGCATGTCATCACGCGATACCAGCGGACCAACATAATAAGGCACGCGGAAAGCAAGCAAACCTTCTAGCTTATTGACTTCCTTACCATCTTTGATATAGGTCTCCAGAAGGAAGGGATAATAGCGTCCCTGCTTTTGGATGATTTTCTTCAACTCGTTCAGATGAAGCTGGTAGGGAATCACACCATTTCCAGAGTCCCTTTGGACAGGGAACAACTCATCGTTTTCGATGTCGTGGAGAAGTCTTTCTTTCTCCCGATCAGGCAAAACAGAACCTTTAATCAGCTCCTCGAAGAACTTATTGGCTGCTTTGCGCTTATTCTCATAATCCTTTGCACCACGAATGCTTCTTCGCTGTCCTCCAACGATTTCCCAGCCTACGAGAGCACCGTAGTTCTTGTTGATATTCTCGGCATTGGATTCCTCGCGGCAATAGCGCTTGATCAAGTCCCAATTCCGTTGATGCTGTTCATATCTCGCGCACATCGACTCAGAAACGCTCGTGGAATCTCCCAGCAACTGTTTCAGAGCGATGGCACTGTACTGTCGCTGGATACAGTCCAGAAAATCGCATTCATTATCTTCCAGCAGACCAGAATCACCGATTGCGATGCGCTTCTCGTCATAATCGGCCTTGTTGAAATGGAGCGCGAGCGTTTTCTTGTCTTCCGGAGTGTACTCCTTATTAGGAAACACCTTCGTCAAATCAAGCTTATTGCCTTCAAGACCGGCAAACACTGCGCTGATGATAGCCTCTTGGCGCTTCGATAATGCGGTACCCTCCTTGAGAATGGAGATTGCATTCTTAGCACGTATGGAGCGAGAGCCTTTGGTCGTGCACAGCGCTTCCGTCAGCCCATTCGCATCCGCTTGCAGCTCCAGATCATCGCCAGTTTCGTCTTCATCAGCATATTGCAGAATTTCCGTGAGTAATTTGAGAAGATCCTCGACATCGAAAACCGAAGAAGGAGCCAATTCCCCCTCCGTGAGGAAATTGCCACGGTATTTCATCATGTGATGGATGGCAAGATACACCTCTCGGATATCATGGCGCTCATCATCCTCCATCAGTGTTTTACGCAGATGTAGATAGTCGGGTATTTCTCGTAAAAACGCTTATCCTGCTCATTCGAGTCGAACAGGACACCTCCGAACCAATGACCTTCATTGTTCTTATCTTCAGGGTGAACCCAAGAATACTTCCTTCGCATCAGGAAAGACGGATCCACCTCGGACAACGCCTGATCAAACATCGAATCAAGCATACGCAAGCGCCAATGACGGCGGGAATAACGCCTACGAGTGGTTCGCGCCATTCTGCGCTCCTCCGCCGTTGAAGCAGGCTCGAACAGTCTCGCGCCAATAAGTTCATGCCCCTTCGCACGCATAAGACGATAATTAGGAGTGAATGCCGCCCAGCCAACGGAAGCGTTGCCTATATCCAGCGAGACAGCGTAATCTTCAACAGCATTTTCCCGGTTCATAAGACTCCATTGATGTAGAACTCTAATTCGTCTTCAAGTCTATTACAGGAATACTGACATCCACGCATCACCCTTTTGCGATCCTTATGAAATTCGGCACATCGTGGTCATTTAAAGCTTTTTCATCGCTATTTTGTACACATTTGTTTACGTCTCATTTCGGACATTACCCAGATACACAAAAGGGGCTGCCCATTCACAAGGAATGGACAGCCCCTCACGCGAGAATCAGCGAAGCATCAACACAATGCTTCGGCAGAGTTTCGGCAGACCAGCTTAACTTGGGCAGTGCAAAACCGCACAAACCTCCCAAAGTCAGCCACCCAGCCAGCCACCTCAGGCCTTGGCAACCTCAACGTTCAGCTCATCGCCGGCAGTCACTTCGAAGGAAGTGGCGAGCGTCTCGGAGGAGACAAGTTCCTTGAACTGTTCGACCTTGGCCACGTCTTCGGCGGGCACAACGAGCTTCAGTGCGATACGGTCGGAGATCTGCAGATCGGCGGCCTTGCGGGCGTCCTGCACGGCGCGGATCACGTCGCGGGCATAGCCTTCGGCGATCAGATCGTCGTTCAGCTCGGTGTCGAGGATCACGAAGCCACCGGTCGGCAGTGCAGCACTTACAGAGTTGGCGGCCTCTTCGGCGTTCTTCTCCTCCACGCTGTTGATCAGCTCATATTCGCCTTCCTCAAGCACGATCTCACCGTTCGGAGTCTCACATACCGGAGCGCCTTCGGCGTTCACATGCCATGCGCCGGACTTGGAAGCCTTGATGGCGAACTGCACGTCCTTGCGCAGGCGCTTGCCTGCCACGCGAGCGTTCACACGCAGCTCGTTGATGATCTTCAAGCCTTGGGCTTCGGCATCTTCAAGCGTGCACAATTCAACGTTCTTCACGTTCAGTTCGGATTTCAGAATCTCGTCGTATGCGGCCACGGCGGCAGTGTTCTCCACCACCACGGTCAGCTTGGACAGCGGCTGGCGCACACGGATCTGCTTTGTCTTACGCATAGACAGAGTGCCGGACACGACCTCGCGCACCTTCTCCATCGCATCAACCAGAGCCGGATCGTCAACAAGCACGCGGCCCAGTTCTGTTGCCTCTCCGGTCTGCTCGTCGGCAAGGAACGGCCAGTCGGCCAAGTGCACGGATTCGCCACCGGTCAGACCACGCCACACTGCTTCCGCTTCCATCGGAGCAAGCGGTGCGATCACGCGCATGAATGCTTCAAGCACGGTGTACAGCGTATTGAACGCGTTCTCATCCTCGTTCCAGAAACGGTCACGATTGTTGCGGATGTACCAGTTGGTGAGCATGTCAATGAAATCAGACACGGCTTCACATGCGTCGGAAATCAGGAAGTCATCCAGCGAATGCTGCGTCTTCTCGATCAGTCGGCGGGTACGTGCCAGCAGATAACGGTCCATTTCCGGCAGTGCGGCGACCTCATCGGCACGCAGTGCGCGAGCGTCGAACCCGGCACCATTATTGGCGGCGTTCGCATACAGGGTGAAGAAGTAGTACGAGCTCCACACCGGCAGCATGACCTGGCGAACGGTGTCGCGAATGCCATCGGCGGTCACGATCAGGTTACCGCCGCGCAGGATCGGCGAGCTCATGAGGAACCAACGCATGGCGTCGGATCCGAAATCGTTGAACACACCGTTCACATCCGGGTAGTTGCGCAGATGCTTCGACATCTTCTGACCATCAGAACCGAGCACGATGCATGGCAGATCACGTTCTTGAACGCCGGCTTGTCGAACAGTGCGGTCGCCATGATGTGCTGCACGTAGAACCAGCCACGAGTCTGGCCGATATATTCCACAATGTAATCACACGGGAAATGCTGTTCGAAGGTTTCCTTGTTTTCGAACGGGTAATGGTACTGGGCGAAGCTCATGGAACCGGATTCGAACCAGCAGTCCATCACGTCGCTGATGCGGCGCATATGGCTCTTGCCGGTCGGATCGTCCGGGTTGACGCGCGTCAGCTCATCAATGTACGGGCGGTGCATGTTGACATTGCCTCATGGTCGCGCGGATAGTCACCGAAGTCGGCCTTCAGCTCCTCCAACGAACCGTACACGTCCACGCGTGGATACTTAGGATCATCGGACACCCACACCGGAATCGGGGAACCCCAGAAACGGTTACGGGAAATGGACCAGTCACGTGCGTTGGCGAGCCATTTACCGAACTGGCCGTCCTTCACATTGCCCGGAATCCAGTTGATCTGCTGATTCAGTTCGAGCAGACGGTCCTTGATCTTGGTGACGGACACGAACCACGAGCTCACCGGCTTGTAGATCAGCGGAGTGGCGCAACGCCAGCAATGCGGGTAGGAGTGCACGTAGCTCTTCTCCTGGAAGAGAATCGCACGCTGGTCTTCCGGAATACGCTCCAGCGGGCCGTCACCGGCACGCAGGTTACGCAGAATCGGCTTGTTCGCATCGAACACGTACATGCCTCGTAGTCCGGGCACAGCGCGGTGAACTTGCAGCCCGCGTCGAGCACGTCAACGCTCTTGATGCCCTTGGCGTTAAGCGTGTTCATATCGTCCTCGCCGTACGGAGCCTGATGCACGAGGCCGGTACCTTCAACGGTATCGACATAGTCGGCGGTGAAGATCTGGTAGCCTTCCGGACCTGGAACCTTGCCTTCGACGGCGTCTCGTCGCCTGCGAAGTACGGGAACACCGGGTAGTAGCGCCAGCCTTCCATTTCGGCACCCTTGAGTTCGCGCACGATCTCATAGTTCTCGCCGAGTTCCTTGGCGTAGGAGCCGAGCAGCGGCTTGCCCAGATAGAACTTTTTGCCAGCAAACTTGCCTTCAGTCGGACGCACTTCCACATAGTCGATGTCTGCGCCGACCACAATGGCGAAGTTGGTCGGAACGGTCCACGGCGTAGTGGTCCAGAACACCGCGTAGGCGTCTTCCTCATCGCGCAGCTTCACGGCCACGGACACGGTGGTGTCCTGACGATCCTGATACACGTCGGCATCCATACGCAGCTCATGCGCGGAAAGCGGCGTCTGATCCTTCGGGCAGTACGGCAGCACGCGGTAGCCTGATATGCGAGGCCCTTGTCGTACAGCTGCTTGAACGCCCACATCACGGATTCCATGTATGGAATGTTCAGCGTCTTGTAGCCATGCTCGAAATCGACCCAACGTGCCTGACGGTGCACGTAGTCCTTCCACTCGTTGGTGTACTTGAGCACGGAGGCACGGCAGGCATCATTGAACTTGTCGATGCCCATTTCCTTAACCTGATCGACCGAATCGATGCCCAGCTCCTTCTGGGCTTCCAGCTCAGCCGGCAGACCGTGCGTATCCCAACCGAACACACGATTGACCCTGTGGCCCTTCATGGTCTGGTAACGCGGAATCACATCCTTGGCGTAACCGGTCAGCAGGTGGCCGTAATGCGGCAGGCCGTTGGCGAACGGCGGACCGTCGAAGAAGACGAATTCGTTCTGGCTGTGATCGCCGGAAGGACGGCGTTCAATGGACTTCTGGAAAGTGTCGTCCTTCTCCCAATAATCAAGGACGGATTCTTCCAGCTTCGGGAAACTGGGGTTCGGCGCTACATTGGCGCTCTGCTCACCCGCAGCTGCCTTCGGATACACGTTGTTTTCGCTCACCGTATCTCCTCGTAGGTTTTGCTATCTATCTCCTACGAGGACGATGGCCGTAACGTCTGCTGGACGCCGCCACCGCGGTACCACCTCGTTTGCCGCACTTTCAAATATACGTGCGACCGCTTGTATGTTCGGCTATTCGGGCCTTCCCGCCGGGTCTAATAAGTCGCTCACGCGACCGTTCTTCCGGAAGCTCCCCGCTGATAACGGATCATCACTCGCATTTCGGTCGTCATTATAGCATGCAGCGCGAACTATTTTCGCTTGTTTTGCATGATTATGGACGATTCCACAATAGGTTTCATGACGATTCACAATAGCTCTTATGTAGGATTACATACAACAGAAATGCCGATACTGACAGCCCATCAGTATCGGCATTGTAATCGTATTTTCAATATGTATTTTTAGAACATACTATGTTCGATCATTCGGAGATTTCACCGGAAGCAAGCTTGGCTTCGAGCTCTTCGACAATCTCGTCGTGCATCTTCTCGGTGATCTTCACCTTGAAGAGGAACACGAGCAGGCTCAGCACGATGATGCCCAGCGGCACGTAGAATGCGCAGACCTTGAACATGCCGATGTTCGCGGCGGTCATATCCGCGGCGGTTGCGTCACCGATCATGCCTGCGGCTACGGCGATGAAGCCGACGATACCGTTGGAGCATGCGCCTGCGATCTTGTCGAGCATCGGGCGGACGGACAGGGTGACGGCCTCGTTACGCTTGCCGTTCTTGAGCTGACCATATTCGATGGAGTCGGTCAGCGACAGGATGGCGGTCATCTGAATGAAAGTCTGCGGCAGGTAGAAGAAGACCAGACCGACGATGACCATTGCCAGATTGCTGGAGCCGACGGCGAACAGCAGGTAGCCGACGATCATGAGCACCATGCCACCCAAGTACAGGTAGCGGCGCGGAATGCGCTTGTTCAGGATCGGGTACAGCGGAGCCATAACCAAGCCGGTGATGACCGGGATGACGCCCACGATGGAGTATGCGGCGGTGTTGTCGAGGATGTACTTGAACAGGTACATGAGCACGCCGGTGGTGGCCACGTTGGCGATGGCGTACAGCAGGTAGCTCAAGGCAACCCACAGCAGCTGATCGTTCTGGGCCAGAGCCTTGAAGGCCTGCAGCGGGCCGCCGTTGTCTTCGGCCTTGGCACGCAGCGTGGTGGTGCTTTCCTTGGTACCGAACGCCACGGAGCACACGGTGAGGATGCCGAGGATGGCCACGATGATGGCGAAGCAGGTCCAGCCGGACTGGCTTTCGACGTACTTGCCGGTGAACACCCAGCTGAAGTAGGTGACGATCGGGATGACCACGATGGTCAGACCGTTGTAGCCGATGGAGCCGCCGAAGGAGCCGAGTGCGGTGTAGGTGGAGCGCTCGTGGGAGTCGGAGCTCAATGCCGGGATCATACCCCAGTAGGAAATGTCACGCAGCGAGTAGAACACGTCGAGCACAATGAAGGTGATGACGAACAGCACGATGAACAGGGTAGTATTCACGTTCACCAGACCGAACAGACCAGTGTAGACGAGCACCAGCAGGATGGCGGAAACGGTACCACCGATGAGCTGCCACGGCTTGAAGCGACCCCACTTGGTGTTGGTGTTGTCGATGATGTTGCCCAGCAGCGGTCGATGAAGATTTCTGCGATACGAATCACCACGACCAGGCCGGTGATGATGCCAATCAGCTTGGTGGCGACGCTCTTATCGACGCCAGAGAACAGCGAGCTCGTCACGTAGACGATGAAATAGGTGCTCAGTGCGTTGTAGAACGCGGACTGGCCGACGTTACCGAACGAGTACGCCACGCAAGACAAGAGGTTCCCGCCTTTGGAACCGTTGTTGCCATTTCCCATCTTTGCTTCTCCTTAGAAGTCAGATACAGGTCCTTCCTTGACCTAACTATCAGTATATCCCCTTACCTAAAGTTAGTAAAATTTATCACCGAACATATCGCCTATCGGCGTGTCATATTTTGTGAGCTTCTGTTCGAAAGATAGCCAAAAACGTTATTTTTCCGCCATTTACACAACAAAATAGGCAAACTGTCACATTATCTTGTGGCAGCTTTTACCAAAATCGATATTTACGATATGCAAAAGCTTCCACGTCGAAACGAAACCAAGCCAATCTGGAAATAGCCCGATTACTATACAGAAGTAAAGAAATAACCGCTATTTTGCCGGCACAAAACTATCGCGCACCACCAGCGACGTCGACAGGTACGCATGCTGACGAATCGTGCGTTTGCCGGAAATGGCATCACCCAACATCAGCGTCGCCACGCGCGCAAGCTCGTTCTGATCGATGGAGAATGTGCTCAACGGCGGCGAGGTCAACTGCGAAATCGTTTGATTGTTAATGCTGATCACGCTGATATCGCGCGGCACCAGCACGCCAACCGCATTGAACGCCTGCAGCACGCCAACCGCAATCACATCGGCAGCTACAATCACGGCATCAGGCAGCACGCCATTATGATCGCGCACGAATTGCTCCCCCAACGCACGGCCGTTGCTCACGGTGAACAAGCCGTCGGAATACACCAATCCGTCGGATTGAATACCGAAACGCCTTGCCTCACGACGGAAATATGTGGCGCGATTCTCCTCATCGACCTCATAAAAGTTCATCAGGCAGCCCTTGCCTCCGATGAATCCAACGTGCTTCATGCCCTTGGCAGCACAGGCCGCGACCGCATCATGCATGGTCTGCTGCAAATCAGGCTGCACGGAATCGAACAGATTCGGCGCCGGATTCACGTCAATGAACACGCCATACGGCATGGCCCTATGCAGCCGCTCCAAGTCTTCCTCGCTGATCTGGTCGGCGCCGATCGCCATGAACCCGTCGAATTTGGAACTGCGAGCGATCATATCGTCGAGATTGTGGAACACCGTCATTTCCATGCGTTGCTGTTCCGCATTGCGCTCGAGCGCTGAACGCAAATCGGTGAAATAGGAGTCCCGCAACGCCTCGTCGGACTTTTCATTGTCAAGCAATGCAACCTCATGAGGGATGACAATGCGCTTGGTCTGCACGCTATAGCCGAGGTCCTCGCTCGCCTGAATGATCTTGCGACGAGTCTCTTCACGCACCGATAGGGTGGGATCACCGTTCAGAAGTCGAGACACCGTAGCCTGAGAAAACCCGGTACGTTGCGCAATCTCTTTAATCGTCGCCATGTCTCGCTCTCCATTTTAGTAAATCGTTTACCCATGAAAGGATAACCTATTATTGACATAACGACAAACCAAGCGAGATTTATGCAACGATTACGCAAGCCAATTATAATCGCTGCTCATGCAGCAGTCTCATGAACGTATGACGGAACCGCCTTCACGGAAGGCGGGCTGGCCGCAGCCGAATACCATGCATGGCAAAGACAATAAGAAATCCCTTGCTTCAAAATCGCAATTTCAAAGCAAGGGATTTTCCAGAGGATCCGTGCCGTTCAAAGCCACCGGCCATAAGGGCGGTATCAGCCGACAGGGATCGAAGCGCGGCTAGTGTAGAACGCTAGCGTGTGCTCGCATCGCTCCAATTCAGGAGACTATTAGATTATTCGAGTTCTACGGCACCTGTGTAGAGCTGATAGTACTCGCCCTTCTGCGCGATGAGCTCGTCATGCGAGCCGCGTTCGATGATGCGGCCATGGTCGAGCACCATGATCACGTCGGAGTTGCGCACCGTGGAGAGGCGGTGGGCGATCACGAACACGGTACGACCTTCATGAGGTTGTCCATGCCGGCCTGCACCACCTCTTCGGTACGGGTGTCGATGGACGAGGTGGCCTCGTCGAGGATCATGGCCGGCGGATCGGCCACGGCAGCACGTGCGATGGAGATCAACTGGCGCTGGCCCTGGGACAGGCCGGAGCCGTCGCCTTCGAGCACGGTCTGGTAGCCGTTGGGCAGCATGCGGATGAAGCCGTCGGCGTTCGTGAGCTTCGCGGCGGCGATGCATTCCTCATCGGTGGCGTCGAGGCGACCGTAACGGATGTTGTCCATCACCGTACCGGTGAACAGGTTCACGTCCTGCAGCACCACACCCAGCGAACGACGCAGATCCGGCTTGCGGATGCCCTTGACGGAAATGCCGTCATACAGGATCATGCCGTCCTGAATGTCGTAGAAACGGTTGATCAGATTGGTGACGGTGGTTTTGCCAGCACCGGTTGCGCCCACCAATGCGATCTTCTGTCCGGGCTTGGCGAACCAGGTGATGTCGTGCAGCACCGGTTTGTCGAGGTTATAGCCGAAGTTCACGTCGGTGAAGCGCACATCGCCCTGCAGGAGGGTGAGGCGACCGTCCGGTGAGGTAATGGCGGTTTCACGGGCTTTCATGGCCACTTCGGCGGCACGCGGGCTCAAGGATTGCGCGGCCTTGAGCGAACGGGTGCCGTCATCGCCTTCCTCGCGCTTCCACGCCCAGTGACCGGTTTCATGGTCAACTTCGGTCATGGTGCGTCCATCTTCGCCGAGTTCCACGTTCACCAAGGTCACGGAACCGCCGTCGTCCTCCGGCTGCTCGTCCATAAGCGCGAAGATGCGGGATGCGCCTGCAAGCGCCATCATCACCATGTTGAACTGCATGGACACCTGGCCAAGCGGGTTCACGAAAGAGCGGGACAGCGTCAACAGCGAGATCAGCGTACCCAAGGTGAGCGGGCCAGCACCGGACAATCCGAAGTTGCCAAGTCCGGAAATCGCTGCGGATCCGCCGAAAATAGCCAGCAGAATGTACAGCAGGTAACCCATGTTGCCTACGATTGGCATGGTCACGTTGCCCCACGTGTTCGCTTCGGCGGAAGCTTCGAACAGTTCTTCGTTCTTCTTGTCGAAGGTGGTTTGGGTGGCGTCTTCATGGTTGAAGACTTGATGACCTTCTGGCCGTTGACCGCTTCCTCCACGAATGCGTTCACGTCGCCGATGGCGATCTGCTGCTTGACGAAGTAACGTCCGGAGCGGGAAACGACCTTGCGCACCACCACGAACAGAATCATGGTGAATGCGAGCACGAAAATGGTGACGGGCACCGACAGCCACAGCATCGACACGAGCGCGGCGATTGCGGACACCGCGGACGAGAACATTTGCGGGAACGATTGGCTGATGGCCTGGCGCAACGTGTCGGTGTCGTTGGTGTAGCGGCTCATGATATCGCCGTGTTCGTTGGTGTCGAAGTAGCGGATCGGCAGGGTCTGCTGGTGGGCGAACATGTCGTCGCGGATCTTCTTCAACGTGCCCTGCTCCACGGTGACGATGACCCACTGCCACAGCCAACTGCAGAAAATGCCGGCCGCATACAGGCACGCCATGAGCGTCAACGCGCGCAGCAGCGGCATCCAATCAGGATCGGAGGCGCCGACCATGGGCAGAATGTACGTGTCGATCAACGACTGCAGGAACAGCGACGATCCGGCCTGCGCCGCGGCACCGACGAGAATGCACACCACCACGAGCGCCACACGCCACTTGTATTGGAAGACGTAGCCGAAGATACGCTTGGTGGTGCCGGGTGCGGCTTTCTGCATCGGCGGTTTGCCATGCGATTGCTGCATCTGATTTTGCGGCTTCCGCCGCTTCGCCTGCTTTGTCTGGTTGTCAGCCGCGTTGTTGTTTTCCTTGGATTTCAATGCGGAAGTTTGTTCAGTCATTTTTGCCCTCCTTTCACTGCAGTTCCTCAGGCTGGGCCTGATTCTTGGTTTGCGATTCATAGATGGAGCGATATTCGTCGCAGGTTTCCAGCAGTTCGTCATGCGTGCCGGCCGCCATGATGCGGCCATGATCCATGACGAGAATCATGTCGGATTCCTGCACGGAGGCCACACGCTGGGCGATGATGATCTTCGTGGTGTCGGGAATCTCATGATGGAATGCGGCGCGAATCAGCTGATCGGTTTTGGTGTCGACCGCGGACGTGGAATCGTCGAGAATAAGGATCTTCGGCTTTTTCAGCAGCGCACGCGCAATGCACAAACGCTGGCGCTGACCGCCGGAAACGTTGGTACCACCCTGTTCGATGTACGTATCGTACTTGTCGGGGAATTCCTGAATGAAGCCGTCGGCCTGCGCAAGCTGGCATGCGTGACGAATCTCTTCATCAGTGGCGTTCGGATTGCCCCAACGCAGGTTTTCGGCAATGGTTCCGGAGAACAGCACGTTCTTCTGCAATACCATGGCGACCTGATCGCGCAATACTTCCAAATCGTAATCGCGCACATCCACGCCGCCGACCTTCAGCGAGCCTTCGGTCACGTCATACAAACGTGGCACAAGCTGCACCAAACTGGACTTTGCGGAACCGGTGCCGCCGACGATGCCGACGGTCATACCGGAACGGATCTTCAAATCAATATCGTCAAGCACCGGCTTTTCGGAAGTGGCGGAATAACGGAAGGTGACATGGTCGAAATCAATCTCACCATTCTTCACTTCCTTGACGGGATTAGCCGGATTCGTAACCGTGCTTTCCTCGTTCAGCACCTGGCAGATGCGTTCGGCGGAAGCCTGCGAAATAATGCACATCACGAAAATCATGGACAGCATCATCATGGCCATGAGAATCTGCATGGCGTAAGTGACCAGTGCGGTCAGATCGCCGGTGGTCAAGCCCAAGGCCGCATTGTTGCCGGACGCCACGATCTGCTGGGCGCCCATCCATGCGATAAGCAGCATGGACACGTACACGCACAGCATCATGAGTGGATTGTTGAAGCTCATAATGCGTTCGGCCTTGGTAAAGTCCTTGAAAATGCGCTGCGAAATGCGGTTGAACTTTTCGGTTTCGTGGTTTTCGCGATTGTAGGACTTGACCACGCGGATGCCCTGCAGGTTCTCGTCGACCACGTTGTTGAGCTTGTCGTACGTGTGGAACACACGCTCGAACACCGGATGCACCAGTACTGCCAGACCGCACAAGCCGATGGCGAGCACCGGAATGCAGGCGAGAAACACCAAAGAGATGGATGGGCTGATGCGGAAGGAGAAGATCCACGCCACAATCACCATGATCGGAGCGCGCACACCCATGCGGATGATCATTGAATATGCGTTCTGCAGGTTGGTCACATCAGTGGTCAGTCGCGTGATGATCGAACCGGTGGAGAAACGGTCGATATTGGTGAAGCTGTAGCCCTGCACCTTCTCAAACTGGTCGTGACGCAGGTTTTTGGCGAATCCTGCGCCCGCAATGGCCGAGAACTTTCCGGCCAAAAAGCCGGATGTCAGCGAAACCGCCGAACAAATCAGCAGAATCAAGCCGAATTTCAAAATCGCCGGCATGCTGCCACCGCTGATGCCTCATCAATCAGCGATGCCATGACGGTCGGAATAAGGATTTCCAGCACGCTTTCCACGGCTACGAATACCGGGGAGAGCAGGCTGGCTTTTTTGTATTCGCGCAGGGATTTGCCCAGTGTGCGAATGACGTGTTGCTTTGGTTTTGACGTTGTGGACGTCGTTGCGTTTGCCGCTGTCACTCCTTGTCCTTTCTTTTTCGTACTTACTTGCTTGCGTGTGTTACCTGAGGTTGTTTGCGATCGCCATTTCCTGCGACATTCGCAGTATGCGCGAAACGTATTCATCATGAGAATCGCGATTATGCGGATTCCGTACATCGCATGATTCTTGCGATTCTTGCGAAACCTGCGGCTTTTGCGAAACCTGCGATTCGCCAAAATCCTGTTCCTGTATTTCCAAGCTTGAATATCGGCTTTCGTCTCCGATCAAACCTGTTTTCACCAGATTCGTCTGCATGACGTCAAGCATGTGCATGAATTGGCGGATCTGGTCGTCATCAAGACCTTCCAACAGGATTCGTTCCATGTTTTTCGCATTGTCGTGCAGCACTTCGGCAATATGCCTCGATTTGTCCGTCAATACGATCTTTTTCAGACGTGCGTCACGCTTCACCGACTCGCGGGCGATCAGCCCCTTCTGCTCCATCAGTCCCAACACTCGGCATGATGTGGATCGGGTCACGCCGAAACGTTGCTCGATGTCTTGAGGGAAGATCTCCTCGTTATCATGTCTTGCCAAGTACACGATGATGTCAACGTTGCCGTTGCTGACGTCTTCCGCCTCTTCGGGACGGGTGACGCGCAAATACCGGTTGACCACGTTGTGCAGCGAGCGAATGGCCACGCTGGGAGGCTTGGTCAGGCCACTTTCCCAGACTTCGGCAAGTCGTGAACCTGACGGTTCCTTGTATTGTTCATTCGTCACTTCTGTCACACCACACATGCTAAACCGTTGCATATACAACTGTTGTACATGCAACGATTAGCGTGTCGCGCATCTCATCGTCCGCGACAAAAAAGGCCGAGGAATCAGATCCGCACCGGTTCAGCGTTAACGGATCGAATCCCTCGGCCTTAAGCCTTGAATCCTACGAAACTACTTGGTGAGTTCAGCGTACTTCTCAAGCATGTATTCGAAGATCTGCTTGCCATCGGCGCCCATCAGCACCGACATGCTGTTGATCGGCATGGAATCGAGGAACAGGCGGGTCATGTCGTTGTCGGGCACCACCGGCATGCGGCCGGCTTCGCCTCGGCACGCAGGATTTCAAGCACCTTGGAACCGAGCGGATCCTTACGCCATTCCATGAAGTTGGACCATTCGGTGAGCGGCTGGGCCTTGCCGTCGCCGTCGAGCTCCACCACCGCGGAACCGGCGATGTCACGGCTGGACGTGCCGACCTCGATGGTGTATTCGCCGCTCTCCACGTGCCAGTCATTGAACCTCTCAGACCAGTAGGCAAAGGCGCGATCGTCGAGCTCGAAGGAGACTTCTGCGGATTCGCCAGCCTTGAGGAATACCTTCTTGAAGCCCTTAAGCTCGTGTTTCGGGCGGGCTACGTCGGCCTTGCCAGGAGCCACGTACACCTGCACGGTTTCGGCGGCGTCAACGTTCGAGGTGTTCTTGACCACTGCGCTGACGGATGCGGTACAGGCACCGGTCTTGACGGCCTTCACGTCGCTCACTTCGAACGTGGCGTAGCTCAGGCCGAATCCGAACGGGTAGTCGACGGCCTTGTTGTAGGTGTCGTAATAGCGGTAGCCCACGAACACGCCTTCGCCGTAGTCGACATGCCCCTCTTCGCCCGGCCAGTTGATGGTGCTCGGATCTTCGTTGATGTCGAACGGAATGGTCTGCGCGAGCTTGCCGGACGGGCTCACCTTGCCGAACAGCACGTCAGCGAGCGCCGGACCGCCGGACTGGCCGAGCAGCCAGGATTCGAGGATGCCCTTGGCGTTCTTGGCCCACGGTGCCACGGTGACGACGGAGCCGTTGGAGAGTACGACCACAACGTTCTTGTTTTCGGCTGCGACGGCTTCGAGCAGTGCGATCTGCTTGGCCGGCATGTCGAGGGTCTCACGGTCGAAGCCTTCGGATTCGGCTGCTTCGGGGAGCCCCAGGAACATGAGCACCACATCGGCGCCCTTGGCAGCGTCGACGGCTTCGGCTTCGAGTGCCGGATCGGCCGGTTCGAGGTCGAGGGTGAAGCCTGGGGCGAACTTGGCGTCCACGCCGCGTTCGGTGAGGGTGTCGAGGAAGCTGGTCATCTTGGTTGGGGTGATGTGCGAGGAGCCGCCGCCCTGGTAGCGCGGAGTGCGTGCGAATTCGCCGATGACCGTGACCTTGGCATCGCCGGCGATCGGAAGGATGGCATCATCGTTCTTGAGCAGCACCATGGATTCGATGGCCGCCTGATGTGCGACTTCGTCGTGAGCTTCGATGTCGAAACGATAGTTTTCGATGCTCATGGCTGCGCGCGTCTTGTTGACCAGGTCGATCATGCCTTGTGCCATGTGGTCGAGCTGTGCCGGCTGGATGCGACCGTCACGTGCCGCATACACGATTTGGTCGTCGGTGTAGCTTGGCGGCATTTCGAGGTTGAGGCCCGCGTTGAGGGATGCGACGCGATCATGGTCGGCGCCCCAGTCGCTCATGACGATGCCTTGGAAACCCCATTCGTCGCGCAGCACGTCGGTGAGCAGCCAGTGGTCCTGGGCGGCATGCACGCCGTTGATGCAGTTGTATGCGCACATGATGGTCCACGGCTGGGCTTCCTTGACGATGTGCTCGAACGCCGGGAAGTAGATTTCGCGCAGCGCACGCTGGGAGATGTTGGCGCTGATGCGCAGACGATCGGTTTCCTGATTGTTGGCGGCGAAATGCTTGAGCGAAGTGCCCACGCCCTTGGATTGCACGCCGGCGACGATGCCGATGGCTTCATGACCCGCCAGGTACGGGTCTTCGGACCAGTATTCGAAGCAACGGCCGCCAAGCGGGTTGCGCTTGATGTTCACGCCCGGGCCGAGGATTACGGCGACCTTCTCCTGAATGCACTCTTCGGCCATGGCTTCGCCAACCTGGTGGATGAGTTCCGGATTCCAGGAGCTGGACAGACCAGCCGCCGGCGGGAAGCAGGTGGCAGGCACGCAGTTGTTCAGGTCGACTTCGCCGGTGGTGGCCGAATTGGACTTGCGCAGGCCGTGGGGGCCGTCGGTGATCATGTAGCCGGGAATGCCCTTGCTTCAACGCCCTGCAGATGCCAGGCGTCGCCGCCGGAAGTCAGGGATGCCTTCTCTTCAAGCGTCAGGTCATTGACGGAAGGATAGGTGCTTTCGCTCATACGTTCCTCTTTCGCATCGTTTTCTTGAGTTCGTATCGGTTAACCGATCTGCATGAGACCTCAACCCCAAAATCTCTACTAACCGGTCGGTAGGCACTTTATCAAAACCAACACCGCAACACGCCAATCTTCTTTGAAAAATCAATTAACCGACCGTAAAGTAACTGCAGTATTTACAACTTGAGAGAAATGACGATTCATAAGCATTGCAGCGCACATGAATCGCCATCAATGAAGGGCAAGAGAGGGAATCATCATGGCCAACGAAGAAGTCGACCGAAGGGCGGAGATTCTCAATGCGGCCGTCGAACTGTTTGGGACGCTCGGCTATTACGGCACTTCCCTGCAGAAAATCGCCGATCGCGTAGGACTCACCAAGGCTGGCGTACTGCATTATGTCGGCAGTAAGGAAGGACTGCTCACAGCCGTGCTGGACGAAGTCTACGATTCCGAAACGGAAGACATTCTTACCGACATGGTACGTGAGCCACGACCGTTGATCGCCGACATGTGGCGCAGGATCGTAGCGGTGAACGCACGCAGACCGCTTCAGGTGCACATGTTTTCCACGTTGAGCGCCGAAGCGATCGACCCGAACCACCCTGCACACGAGTACTTCGCCAATCGTGAGCTGCATAATGCCGATACCGCGCTCAATATCCGTTGGTGCACGCCCGAAGGCGTTGATACGCGTCGGCTGCTTAATGCGGGATTCGCCATGATGGATGGCGTGCAGCTGCGTTGGCTGCGCACGCCCGGCCAAGATCTGAACGCCATGTGGGCGGAATGCGAAGACGCCCTGTTCCCCCTGCCCATGTGGGAGGGCTACCGCTAAGCCTCTGCCCCGGCACTGCATTACTGTATGGATGCAGACGTAGAAGGAGGCATGTATGCGGATTTTGCTGGCGCCGGACTCGTTCAAGGAGGCCGCTTCGGCTGAAGCAATCGCACAGGCGATGGCTCGCGGCATTAAGCGTGGCAATCCGCAGGCGGAATGCTGGCTTTTGCCGCTTTCCGATGGCGGCGAAGGATTGACACAGGCCTTGGTTCATGCCACCGCCGGCACGTTGCACAGTGCTGAGACAGTTGACGCGATCGGCCGCCCGATTACCGCTCAGTTTGGGTTTCTTGGCAATAATCATGCTTCTTGTATTCTCCACACCGCCGTGGTCGAATTGGCTTCGGCAAGCGGACTTGAACGGGTCTCCCCTGCCGACCGCAATGCGTTGGTTGCTTCCACGTTCGGTACCGGCTTACTGATTCGTGCTGCGATCGACGCTGGCGCGGATTGTATTGTGCTTGGTTTGGGTGGTAGTGCCACTACGGATGGTGGCACGGGATTGGCTCGCGCGCTTGGATTTCATTTTCTTGATACGGCAGGTCATGATATTCCGCTTGGTGGCGGTTCTCTTGTTGATTTGTCGAGGATTGATGATTCGGAAGTTCCCGATTTTGTAAAAAATGTTCCGATTGTTCTCGCTTGCGACGTCACCAATCCTTTGACCGGCCCGGAAGGTGCCGCCCATGTGTTCGCCCCGCAAAAAGGCGCGACCGCAACACAGGTCGAGCTTCTCGATCAGGGGCTTGCGAATCTCGCGCACGCAATCATGCAATATAACGGCCGCGATATCGAGCACACTCCGGGAGCGGGCGCTGCGGGAGGTACCGGAGGTGGCATGCTTGGCCTGTTCAACGCAACAGTGAAGCCGGGAATCGAACTCGTGCTTAATCTTGCACATGGCCGTGAAGCGTGCGCTTGGGCTGACGTCGTCATCACCGGAGAAGGTTCTATCGACAGTCAAACGCCATACGGCAAAGTGCCAAGCGGCATTGCAAAATTGGCGCAATCGCAAGGAAAACCAACCATTGCCATCGGCGGAACGGTAACCCGTGACCCACACACCGTCGAAGCGCTGAACAAAGCCGGCATTATCGCAACATTCGGCATTGCGCCCGGGCCAGCAGATCTTACAACGTTGATCGCCAACACGGAACGCAATGTCGAAATCACCTGTGCCGCAATCGTCAGCACATTGCGCATCACCGCAGCTACTTCACCCTGCGAATCAGCATGATGAACACCGCACCCAGCAGCACCGCGACCACAGCGATCGGGAACAGCGCCGCATAACTGCCAGTGGCAAGCACAATCGCACCGACAGCCACAGGCGCAAGCACCTGACCAACGGTGTTGGCGAGATTCAGAATGCCCAGATCCTTACCAGCTTCTTCCTGACTTGGCAACACATCGACGTTCAACGCCTGATCGACGGCAATGTAAATGCCATAACCGGCACCGCCGATGCCTGCAAACAGCATCATGCCCAAAGCATTCGGCATGAAACACGGAATGGCCACACCAATCGCGATAATCACCGAACCGATCGCCACGATGACCTTGCGGCGCTGCAGACGGTCCGACAGCGGACCCGACACCATGGACGTGACGATCAGCACAACCATGGAAATCACCGACATGGTGGAAATCGTCGCCGCGGAATCCTTTACGCTCAACCCGCAGTATTTCTGCAGAATATACAGCTGATAGCCGGAAATCATGTTCCAACCCAAGATAAGCAGCAATCTGCCCATCAATGCCAAGTAAAAATCTCGGCAATTCTTGGTAGGAGGAATGAACGAACGCAGCAACTGCTTGACGTCGAGCTTTGCGGTGGCATCCGAAGACTCGACGGAAGCCACAGAAGCAGCCGAGGAGCGTTCGCGCGGCCAGATCAGCACGGTCACGATACCGGTGACTGCGAACAGTGCCGCACCGATCGCAAATCCGGTGCCCATGTTTTCAATGAATTTCGATCCAAGGAACGTTCCGGCGGATGATCCGACGATCTGCGCACCACCATAGAATGCGGAGAACGTACCACGCACGTTTTCCGGAATGCGGTCGGACAGCACTGCCACAGCCGGAGCGATCATCATGTTGACGCCGACCTGCACAATGCACCATCCGGCCACAATACCCACCAACTGCGCACTGGAGAAGGCGAGCACATAGCCGGCTGCCGTAATCAGACCACCTGCCACAATCCATGGCGTGCGCTTGCCGAAACGCGAGCGCGTGATGTCGCTTAACGCACCAAAAATCACGTTGGAGAACAGTGCGAATACGCAGCTACGGAATTCATGGTGCCGAGAATCACTTCGGGCACGCCTATGTTCAGTTCGGTGAATCGTTGCGGCAGCAGCACGGCCGATCCGGAAGTGCCTGCGACCATCCAAATCAGCGAGAAGAGCACGAAGCCGACGCCGAATCGCCATTTTTCGGTGGATGTCAGTTTGCGGCCGCTGTCAGGTGCGATATCACTCAATACTGCGGTGCTTGGCTCGCGTGATGCGTTTGCTGTCATGATTCCCCCTTTGGAAGCATGTTCTTTTTGAAATATTGAAATGATTTGAAATATACGATGAAGAAAGCTTTTTTCATTTTTGGTATGATCGCAGTCCTGCCGACGCCGACTTTTATTTGGCTTCAGCTTCGGCAGGACTTTCGTTCATATGATTTCACACGATTCCGTACGATTACAGCGCCATCTGCAGATGATGCGTTCCCGCAACAAGATCGACGCGCTCATGGTCGACGATATCCACGAATGCCGTGGTTCCGGCAGGTACCGCAACCGTCAGATCAAGCACATTGTCGTTGACTTCCCATTGCACTTCCGCCTTGCCATATGGGGTGATGTGAGAGGTTTCGGCATGGGTGAGATCTCCCCCGATCACCGGAGCGATACGGAACCGCTTCCAGCCGGGTTCAACGGCTTCAAGGCCGCCGATATGCGCATGCATCCATTCCGCCACCGATCCGAGCGCGTAATGGTTGAACGAGGTCATGCCGCCGGGGTTCAGCGAACCATCGGCCCGCATGGAATCCCAACGTTCCCACGTGGTGGTGGCCCCCATAACCACTTGGTAAAGCCAGCTTGGGCATTCGGTGGAGGTAAGCAGCGCGTAGGCCTCGTCGTTATGGCCGGTCATGGTCAACGCCGGAAGCACGAATGGCGTGCCGGCGAATCCGGTGCTTACCTTGCCGCCGGATTCGCGCACCAGGCAGGCGAGTCGATTGCCGGCCTTCACGCGGCGCACCGGTTCGCCGTCAAGCAGTCCGAAGGCGATGGCGAGCGCGTAGGCGCACTGGGTGTCGGATGTCATGGTGCCGTCAAGGTTGGTGAAACGCTGCAGGAATCCATCAATCACACGGTCACGCAGGGCGGCGAATCGAGTTTCATCATCGGTTTTGCCGAGAATATGCGCGATGTGCGTGCCTTGCATGCAGCTGCGTGCGTAGAACGCGGTGGCGACCAGTTCCTTTTCGGTCATGGCCTGCGTAGGATCTTCCGGAGGCGCGGTCGGATCAAGCCAATCGCCAAGCTGCCCGAGCGGATAGTCCGGCTTGCGATCCCATACGCCATCGGGCGAAAGGTACCCTGCCACTTCATCGATCCAATCACGGATCAGATCGTAGGAATCGGCGAGCACCTGCACGTCCCCGCTTTCCATGTACAGCGTCCACGGCACTTCCACCGCCGAATCGCCCCACGTGGAGATGGCTTGTGGATGCGCCCATACGCCCAACGGCACGAACGCACGTAGAACGGCACAGTGCCCCACTTGACCTGGTCGGCACGCACGTCTTTCAGCCAGCTTTTCAGGAACCCGTATACGTCATACAAATAAGCCGCGGTAGGCACGAACAGGCAGATGTCTCCCGTCCAACCCATGCGTTCGTCGCGTTGCGGGCAGTCGGTTGGAATGGACACGAAGTTGGAACGCATCGACCATACGGCGTTCTCGTGCAAACGGTTGAGCAGCGGATTCGATGTGGTCAGTTCGCCGGTGCGTTCCATCACAGAATGGTAGACGCGGCAATCCATGTCGGCTGCGGTCAGTTCTCCTGCGAAACCTTCGATCTGTGCATAGCGGAAGCCGTGCATCGCGAATCGTGGCTCCCACCAAGCGTCGGAACCGTTGGAAGTGTACACATCGCACTGCTGGCCTCTGCGCAAGGTTCGCGTGGCGATGGATCCGTCCGGTTCCAACACTTCCACATGACGTAACGTCACGCTTTGTTCTGCTTCAAGATCGCGCATGTGCAGGCGGATGCGCTGCGAACAGTTCTGTCCGAAGTCAACCAGCCATATGCCACGACCATCTTCCGTGTTGCCGATGCGTTCGACGCTGACCGGCTCATGCGATTCATGCGCGCGCACCGGCGATGTTTCAGGATTTTCAATACGTGCCGGGTCATACATGACTTCCGCGACCGGCTGCCAGGAGCTGTCGTCGAATCCTGGTTTCGACCATCCCGGCTGTTCCAGTCGAGCGTCATATCGTTCGCCTTCGCACAGATCCGAGCAGACGATCGGTCCGAGCGTCGCCTTCCATTGGCGGTCCCATGCGTTGGAATATATGTTCTGCATACTGCCGTCGGCATATTCGACCTCAAGTTGCGCGAATACGGCAATACGATCGCCATAGAAGTTGGAGTAACCGCCATCGAAGCCGAGGCGTCCGCGGTACCATCCGTCACCGAGCCAGAATCCCAATGCGTTGGCACCGGACTGCAGTTCGTCGGTCACATCGTAGGTGAAGCATTCCACGCGCTGGTTGTAGTTGCTCCAGCCTGGTACGAGCGCGTCATTGCCGACTTTGACGCCGTTGATTTCGGCTTCCACAAGACCGAGTGCGCTTAGATATAGGCGTGCGCGTTTGGGTTGTTCCTTCAGTTCGACTTCGGTGCGCACTAATGGCAGGTGACGATGGTCAGTTTCGGATTCGCTCCACGATGGTCCGACGAAATCGGCGACATGCTCATGTTCTTCCAATAGTCCGACTTCGAAATGCAGGGTTGCGCTCGGTTTGCCCAATGGCTGGTGACTTGCCGAAACGGCCTGCATGGTGGCGAACACTTCTTCGCGTGAGGCGAGCGGCGCGAACTGCCATGGAATAAGCACGGAAGTGTCAGTGGGCAGGTAGGTGCGTTCTTCCACAGGTTGCCCGCCGGGAACACGTCGTGTCACTTTGAGCAGGATCTGCGCGTCGATTGGCAGCATGCCGGAGCACACCCATGTCATGCGTGGAGCTGCGGTGGCGATGCCGAGCGCATCTCCCGGGTAGTGTTCCACGGTGAAGCTGATGATGTCAAGATCCGAAGCCAGCGTACTGGGCACAATCTGCGGATCAGTAATGGCCATGATGACCCCTTTGTCTACAAAAATAATGGATCACTTGTTTGTGATGGTGGGAAGCCAAAGTCCGAGCCATACCGCAAGGAGAGAGAAACGAACGGCGACGATGGCTGGGACTTTGGCTGGCAATCGCAAGGTATTGCATAACTGACTTGCGATTGGAGATATTGAGTTGTTATGTGATTGCTGTTGTTAATCAGGCTGCGATCTTGTGTGCCTGACGTTCTTCGTCGGTGCCGTACTTCTTCTGAGCACGGATCATGATGGTACCGGCGATGCCTTCGATGATTACGATGCCGAAGAAGCACCACATAGTGGTCTGAATGGTTTCAGGAAGCACCAGAGCCGGGGTGATGAGCGCGAACAGGCCACAGCACAGGCGGGAGAAGCCGTTGATGAAGCCCTGGATGGAGGCGCGAATCTCGATCGGGAAGGATTCCTGGGTCCACACCTTGTACAGTGCTTCGCCTGCCAGCGGGGATCCGAGGTTCATGAAGCTGTCGCGCCGACGATGACCCATAGGCCGCACCTCCCATGGCCATGGCGGCCATGGCGATCAGCGAGATCACGATGCCTGCGAAGAACGCCTTGTTACGATATTTGCCGCCTGCGATGGACGCGAACACGATGTTGAGCACGAGCGTCACGAAGTTGAGGATGATGCCCAAGCCGGTGGCCAGGGACTGGGCGGCTCCAGCCTTGGAGAACATGTAGGTCTGGAACTGGCCCCACGTGTTGGCCAGCAGGTTCCAGCCGACGTAGAAGATCACGATGGCAAGGAAGTAGGTGAGCAGCACCTTCTTGTCGGCGCCGAACAGCACCTTGGTCACGGAAACCTTGCCGTTGCCTACAACAGCCGGACGTGCGGCGTCACGAACGTCGGCAGCTTCATGGAAGCGGCGGAAGGTCGGAGAAAGCAGTCGCCACAGCCATGCGATCACAGCGAATACTGCGAGGATGGCGAACACCACACGACCACCGGTGGCACCCTGCATGGCGGAAACCAGGAACGCGCAAATGAAGGAGATGAACACACCCACCTGCCAGAACACCTGGGTGGTGGAGACGAGCTGTGCGGCGGTGGCCTCGTCTGGAGCATCATGGGAGACGATGGTCATGGAAACCGGCAGATCCGCGCCGGAAGCCAAACCTGCAATGATCAGCCGATCAGCAGTACGGTGAAGTTCGGGGCGAACACGCAGATGGCGGCACCGATGGCGTAGAACAGGTTGATCCAGTTGAAAAACAGCACGCGGCCGATCTTGTCGGCCAAGCGGCCTCCGAACAGCGAGCCGAAGGCGATGGCGAAGGTCAGAATACCGGAAAGCAGGCCGACCTGCGTGGTATCGAGTCCAAGGCCTTCCTGCCAGACCACAATGGTTGCCGACAGACCGACGATGATGCCGGATCCCAGCATCGATCCGATGCCTGCGGCGAAGGCGAGCGGCATGTATTCGCCCAATCCTTTGCCCTTCTTGGTTGAAGTATTCATTGCTCTTTCCTTACTTTTTCATACTTGCATGCGTTTTTTCACACAAGTATGTCCTTCTTTTTTTCAAATGGTTTTCACTGCGTTTTCAAATTGCCGAGGCATCTCCTTTGATCTGTCCAGCATTCAGAAAACACTGCGATTCCATTGTTTTATACACCAGAACATCCTGCCGTCCTCAGCAGCACCTCCAGTGATGTTGTAGTTGAAATACTACATTCGTTTTTGAAAATTTCAAAATCGTCGCGCGTTTTCAATATACAATTTCAAAAGAGAGCGCGTAGACTATTGATACATCAAGGAATAACCGGTTTATGTACGAACAGGAGCAATCTCATGCCAGCATCAAAACGTGTGGGCGTTTCCGACATCGCCAAACATGCCGGCGTCTCCATCGGCACCGTATCCAACTATCTCAACTACCCCGAACGCGTATCGGACACCTTAAAAGAGAAAATCGGCGCAAGCATCAAAGAACTGGGCTACACCCCCCGCAGAAACACGCTTCTCCCCCAGCGAGAGAACGCCGGACCGCGCCTCATCGGCTATATCATGACCGATATCGAACATTCCCTGTTCACCTTCATCCATGAAGGAGCGCAGGAGGTCTGCGAAGAAAACGACCTGCAGCTTATCGCCTTGAACGCATCATCCGACGCGCAACGGCAAAACGAACTGGTGAAAACACTCATCGACATGAACGTGGCCGGAATTCTGCTCAGCACCATATCCGACTCCCCCGAAGACGTGGCCGCGGCACGAGCGGCCAACATTCCCATCATCCTGCTCGACCATACCAATCCCCGTCACGCCGATCAGGTGTGCTGCGTGCTTGAAAACAATATGGCGGCCGGGCAGATCGCAGCCGATGAACTCATTCGCATCGGATGCAGCCGCATCGCGTTCGCCGCACACTCATTCGACTATGAATCCGTACAAGATCGGCAGATGGGCGTCGAAAAAACCATTGCGCGCACGCATGGAAGCACGCAATTGGAACTCATCAATTCCAAAGGTCTGATGTTTGAAGACGGTTACCAGCTCGGCCTGGACATCATCGACACAATGAAGCGTAGCGGCCTGGACGCCATTCCAGACGGCATCATCACCGTCTCGGACGCGCTTGCCGCCGGCGTGCTGTCGGCATTCCATGACCATAACGGCCCACGGGTTCCAGAAGATGTTTGCGTCATCGGCATGGAGGGGGCACGGTTGGAGACCAAATGCCCCATGTCGCTGACCGTAGTGAACGCGCCCGCTATCGACATGGGGCGCAAGGCCATGGCGCAGATGCTCGACTACATCGACAATCCCGCCGCACACGTGCACAGCACCACGCTTATCGAGCCGACTCTAATCCGACGCGAATCCACACGCGCATAATCGCATGCGGAACACTGTTAGCACAGCCCAACTCGACGCAACACAACGGCAAGGTGGGTCTCCTTACCTGGCGAAACCCACCCTTACTACTATTCTGCAGCGTTTGAAAATTTCAAACCATCAGACTGCGGCACGGGACTTGTCTTGCAAGTCACCGAATACCGGTGTGGCCGAACCAAGCCAGTCGCGCTGTTCCTCATTGCCCATGGCATTACCTCCTACCGCCATTCATCGTCGAAGCGGCATATCATTCAGGCTCCGCATCCTCACGGAGCAACCTCACGGAATGATAGACTTTGCCCCGAGGGCAAGGTCAACACGAACAGTGAAGCCCACGACAAGGAGACAATACGTGGCCGGCGATGATGACGAGCTGCTGACGATTGGCGAAGTGGCCAAATTGGACGGCATCACCGCCAAGGCGTTGCGCTATTACGATGCGCATAACATCTTGAAACCAGCCGCAGTAGATCCGGCTACCGGCTACCGACTACCGACTACCGACTACCGATACTACACCCCGATCAAATGCTTGACGTCGATGTGATGCGTATCTGCATCGCCGCCGGCGTGCCATTGGATTCGTTGGAGAAATTCCGTTTCGAAGACGGTTCGCTTGATTGGCGAGCGTTACTTGCCGCAGCGCAGTCGCAGGTGGATGAGCGCATTCAGCAATTACGACGATTGCAGACGTCAATCACCGATTATTCCGGGGAATTGGTACGCAAGGCCTTCTCCCCCGAAGATGGGTTGGTGCGTGCCGATTTGCTGCCGACTTGGCTGGTTGCACAACCTTGCCTCTACGGTAATGTTTGCGATATAAAACGATATTTACGCATAATGACGTCGTTGCGTACCTTGATTCGCGATGCGCAGGCACCGCATTTGCTGCGCAGAGGCATACTGTTGGATTTGGTGGAATGCAAGGCGTTCGCTTTTCAACAGTTCGCGCCAACGCAGCGCATGCTTGATATTTTCCATTCCGGCGATCGTTCGCGAGTAACCTACGATTACCACTTTCCCACTGGAACCGTTGTTATCAATCCTCCCGGAGGTCCTGCGGAAAGTCGCGTAATCGAGCGTGAATCGTTGGCGCAATGCTTTGAGGATGGCATGGCGTTGGCTGAATCGCTCGACGCTGAGGATTGGCCGCATGTCACCATGACTGAGATTTGGGGCAGTCATGCCCCAAATGGTTCGGCTTGCAGGCTACTCCTGAGCACGCTTCACCGAGAAGCGGAACATGAGCAACGCCAGAATCTCACCGCATACGGCCATGCCGAAGAACACCCACATGCTGGTGGAGAAGCCAGCCACATAAGCGTCAGCCTGCTGCATGCCGGCATTCACGTTGGCGGCCGAGAATTCGGAAATCAACGTGGATGCCACAGCCGTGCCGATGGCGCCTGCGAGCTGCTGCATGGTATTCATCACCGCGGAACCGTCGGCGTTCATGGAAGACGGCAACTGGTTCAACGCATGCGCCTGATCGGGCACCAGCACGAATCCGGAAGCGGCCATGAACAGCGCGTATGCCACGGCAATGGCTCCTTCGTGCGAGCCGCCAAGCATCATCGCCACATCCATCACCGCCACGCCAACAAAACCGCAGGCGATGAACTTCGGCGGGAAATGCTCTTTCAACGCGCCGCCGATCAGTGGAGCCGACACCGCGCCAATCACAGCGCCCGGCAGCAAAATCAAAGCGGCCGTCATCGACGTATGCCCCAATCCTCGCTGCAGCAGAATCGGCAGCAAGAAGTTCACACCAAGCACACCGCCGGAAGACATGAGCAGAATCACCATGCCGAGCGTGAATCCCGAATATGCAAACGTACGCACTTCCACCAACGGATGAGCCATATGCAACTGCAATACGGCGAACACCGCCAACACCACAATGGCACCGATAAGCACACTCCAGAATCGCCAATCGCCATTCCATTGCGCGAAGAAACTGGCCGCAACAATAATGCCGGCCAAGCCAACAGCCACCAACAGTAGTGATGGCACCGACAGATAGCCTTCTCACCGTGACGGATGTCAGGCACGGTAGCCGCGCCAAGCACGAACGAAATCACCAGGAACGGAATCATGGCATAGAAAATCCAATGCCAGTTCAGGAATTCCATCACCAATCCGCCGAACACCGGCCCGATGGCCGGAGCCGCGCACGTCACCAAACTCACCAACCCAAGCATCATGCCGCGCTTGTGGAATGGAGCCTTGTCGAGAATGATGTTGGTCAGCAGCGGCAGGGAAACACCCGTGCCGAGCGCCATGATCAGTCGTGCGGCAAGCAGCATCGGAAAGTTCAATGCGAGCGCGCCGACGAGCGTTCCCACGGAAAACAGCGCGATGGCCATAACAAACAACGCTTTGGTCGGGAATTTGCGCACCATGAACGGTGACGTCGGAATGGCCACGGAAAGCAACAGCAGATACCCGGTGGTCAGCCATTGCACCACGTCGGCGGAAATCGCAAACTCTTCCATCAACGCCGAATATGCGATGTTCAGCGAAGTTTCCGACAGAATGCCGAGGAAGGTGAGAATGGCGAGCGTCACCACCACGATGGTGAGTTTGCCTTCGCTCATACACTTGTCGTTGATTGCGCCGCTTTGTACGCCGTTGGTGGCGGAAACCGTGCCGTTTTCGGCATGTTCGATGGGTATGTCTGATGGTGCGTTCCTCTTATCCGTAGACACTCTGCTCCTTCGATAGAAAGGTTGTGTAATAGTTCTTGCTTCGAAATTGTCGACGATATTCGCATGCCGGCGCGGCTACAGTTTGCGCCGGCACACACCACACATTACGTAAGGCAGAACATTATGTAAGGCAGAAATGTTACGTGAAATTGCATGAGCCGCCTACGATCAGCATTTCGTAGGCGGCTCATATCAGTCTGGCGTGTCGATTATCGAGTTCTGCGACACGGTTTATTTTGGTTGCTTATGCGACGGTGAAGGTGGTGCGCTTTAGGTCTTCGCGACGGCTGGAGTGACCGATAAGCACTTCGAATTCGCCCGGCTCAACGATTCGGTTAGCTTCAGAATCGACGATGGTGCAATCGGAAACCGGAATATCGAAGGCAACGGTCTCGCTTTCGCCCGGTTCGAGTTCCACACGCTGGAATGCTTTGAGTTCACGATCCGTCCAGCTGTAAGAGGTCACGATGTCGCCGATGTAGAGCTGCACTACTTCCGTGCCCTTGCGATCGCCCGTATTGGTGAGGGTGATTTCGGCATGCACGGTGTCGGTTTCGCCGAATGCGCCGGATTCCGGAACGTTAGTGACCGTCGGTTCGCCGTATTCGAACGTGGTGTAGCTCAGGCCTTCGCCGAATGCGAATGCCGGATCCTGTGTGAGGTCGGCGTAGCGGTTGCCGTGCTGGCCGCGAATCTGGTTGTAGTAGACCGGCAGCTGACCTGCATGGCGTGGGAAGGTGATCGGCAGGCGTCCGCTCGGCTCGGTTTCGCCGAGGATGATTTCGGCGATGGCCTGGCCGCCCTTCATGCCCGGGCTTGGAGCCCACAGCAGAGCCGAAGTGCCTTCGGCCGGTGTTTCGTCAACAATCACACCGTTGGTACCGATCACGGATGCCGGCAGCACCTGCGGCTTGGAGCTGACGAGTACCACCACGAACGGCTTGCCGGTTTCGCGAGCCACGTTCGACAGCGCGTCGATCAGTGCATTCTGGCCGCCGAGCAGTTCAAGCGTAGCGGTGGAGCAGCCTTCACCAATGGCTTGAATCACATCACCCACCACAGCCACGATCAGGTCGCTTTGGCGAGCGTTTTCCACGGCTTCATCGAGCAGTGCGCGGTCGAGCTTGGCGGAAACGCCGATCTTCGGGCGAGGCTGGCCATCCGGGTAGAACTCGCCTTCCGGATCAGGCACCAAATCCACGATATTGGCACCGCGGGAGTACACGACCTCGCAGCCTTCCGGAGAGAGCTGCTTGAAGCCATCAAGCACTGTGGTGATCATCTCGCGCGGGTGGCCGTCAGGCATCCAGTTGATCTGACCGGAGCTGCCCGCCCAGTCGCCCAGCTGAGTTTGCGCATCGTCGGCAAGCGGACCAACGACCGCGATACGCTTCGCGCCAGCCGCATTGAACGGCAGCGAACCATTGTTCTTCAGCAATGCCACGGCTTCGCGAGCCACTTCGAGATTGAGCTGCTGGTGTTCTTCGGAGCCGATCACCGCATTGATGCGTTCCTGATCAGGCAGACGCGGATCTTCGAACAGTCCAAGACGGAACTTTAGTGCGAGAATACGAGCCACGGCGGCATCAATCAACGATTCGTCAAGCAGACCGGTCTTCACGGCTTCGATCGCACCTCGTAGAACTTCGGGGTGGTCATCACCAAGTCGTTGCCGGACTTGACCGCGTCAGCGGCGGCCTGCACATAGTCCGGCTTAACCTTCTGCTCCCATACGGAACGGCCGACGTTGTCCCAATCGGTGATAAGCGTGCCCTGATAGTTCCAAGCGCCACGCAGCCTGTCGGAAAGCAGCCACTTGTTGAAGGTGACCGGCACGCCTTCGATGGATTCGTAGCCAAGCATGAAGGTGCCACAGCCTTCCTTGGCCACGCGTTCGAACGGCGGCAGGAACCAGGATTCCAGCTTGCGGTGGCTCAGATCGGCTTCGGAAGCGTCACGGCCTCCCTGGGTTTCGGAATAGCCCGCGAAATGCTTGGCGCATGCGAGAATCGCGTCTTTGGCAAGCGGCTCGCCCGCCTTGGCACCACCCTGATAGCCTTTGACGATGGACGATGCCATTTCGCCGATCAGGTACGGGTCCTCGCCAAAGGTTTCGCCCACGCGACCCCAACGGGTGTCTCGCGCGATGCACAGCACCGGAGAGAACGTCCAATGCACGCCGGTAGTCGACACTTCCTCGGCGGTGGCACGGCCCGCGGCCTGCACTTTTTCGGAATCCCACGTGGTCGCCATGCCCAATTGTTCCGGGAAAATGGTGGCTCCCGGCCAGAAGGAATAGCCGTGAATGCAGTCGTCACCGATCACCAGCGGAATGCCGAGACGGGTTTTGGTGTTCACCGTTTCCACGGCTTTCGGCAGGTCGGAGGGTGAGGTGTGCAGAATGGAACCAACATGCTTGTTGACGATTAGATCGTCCAAGTCGCCGCTTCGCGCGTCAAGTTGCATCATCTGTCCGACTTTTTCCTCAAGGGTCATACGGCCAAGCAGATCGGCGATGCGTTCCTCAGTGGGAAGTTCCGGATTCTTATAGGCAGATTCGCAGTGTTTTCAATGGTTTCGGTCATGGGATTGCTCACTTTCCTCATTGAAGCGATTTCCTTTAATTACCAATTGGTAGTTTAACACGATGCAGGCACGCACGCAACTCAACATGACCATACCAACACAGAAGGCGAGAAGCCCGTCAGCCCCCTCACCTTCTCACACGAATACATGCAATGCAATCTTAAATAATCAGCGATATGCATCCCATAATGGAGCGGGAAACAGCATGTTTTCCATCTGAGCCCACTCTTTGCACAAATCAACTTCAGGTTCACGCAACCACCATAATTGCACGCCATCCATGATTTCCATGGCCTTACGCACCACCGGACGCATACTCGACTTCCACGAACCCAATTGCGGAGGAATCAGCCAAGGATATCGCGAATAATGCTCCCAAATATCGTCCATACGGGCAGTGAATTCATCATGCAACGGATGATCAGGATTCAACGACTCCGCAGAAAGCACGGTAAACAACTGCACCATCATGCGACGACGCGAATTATGCCGCACCAAATAACGCAAATACGCAGGAAACAGCGGCGCAGTAGGATCACTGCCAGGCATACCGGATGCGAAGAAATCCTCAGGAGTGCCCGTTTCACCGTAATATTCGTTGAACACCATCGCCAGCATATTGTCTTTATTGCCCACATACCGAAGTACACCCTGCTTGGAGATGCCAACACGATCAGCCACATCCTGAATGGAAATACCGTTGAACCCACGCTCGCTGATCAGCTGCACCGCGGCATCCAGCACTTCCTCACGCCGCTCCTGCGGTGATTTTCGGATACGTTTCGGAGTCTCTTCCTCTGCCATGATTCCGAGTCTAATGCACCTTATGTCGATTGCCGTTGATTGACCGACTATGGCATGTCATCGTGAGAGGTATCCGCCCGAATCCATCCATGACGCCATACGCGAGTCAGATCCCACGCCTCAAGATTGCCGCCGTTGCGAGGATCCCGCGGCGGTTTCCCTTCGCCACTACCCGGTTTCGCGGAGCGCGCAAGCTGGTAGCTCCAATAGATCTGTCCCGCCGACACGTCCCATGCCGCGCGTTGCAATCGTGACACTTGGCGGTATGCAGCCGATCGGTTTTGGCTGTGTAGGGCCCACTGATTCTCCACGCACCACTCGCCCACCAGCACGGGAATACGACGAGCCGCCGAACGAATGGCGATACCACTCGCGCCCACCAGCATCCGGTACAGCCATGGCAGTCGCCGCGATCGCAGGTACAGCCGGCGTGCCGGTCCCGAAAACAGCGGATCCTCCATCGCGATGAGATACTGATGGGTGTCGAGCATGACGTTGCGCATGCCAGCACGACGAAACCAACCGCCCCAGCGGAGTAGTCGGAAACCGTCATGGAATACGATCACGGTTTCCGGACGCAGCACGGCGCGCAACCGGGCGTAAGCGTCGCGGTAGAAGCGCTTCAGAAACCGCAGTGAGACATACGTGCTACCGGAAGCCTCATGAGAGTCTTTCGCCGTGTTCGACGTGCTATGGAACACCGACCAGCTCACTGGTTCGTTGAGTACTTCGATGCTGTGCAGGGCCGGTTCGTCGCGGTATCGGCGAGCCAATCGCTCCAGCACGTTCAGCGTGTACTCCACCAAGTCCGTATTCTGCGCCCATTTGCACACACCCGTCAGACCGCCGTTGTCGAAACCATTCTGCGATTCGGGAACGGTATGCAGGTCAATCATAATCTTCAATCCCGTCTCCCGCGCCCAACGGAACGCGCGGTCGAGGTACGTGATGCAGCCCGGATGCCCGGGCCAGTCGCCGAAGATGAAATACGGTATGGGAATGCGTACGAGGTTGATTCCGTGACCGACGATAATACGGAAATCCTCCAGGGTGATGTAGGTTTCGCGGTGCCGGCGCAGTTCCTCGGCGAGATTCCGTTCGGACCAGAGGGATACGTGCGTGCGGTGCATCCAGATTTCATCGTCTTCGGCGCTGCGGGTGAACGGTTTCGGATCCATCCATTTCTCCAGCACCAGCCAGTTGCCGAGGTTCACGCCGTCGATTCGCTCATCGATGCCTAGCACCATGCGTCTCACCGCCCTTACGCTCGGGGGTTGCCCGACTTTTCGTTTCCGTCCATCACAACCCATGGCAAAACCCATTCGGCCCAATGGGCCAAGGAACCGTGCGTCATTCGCAACATTCCTTGGTCCATTGTATGTGCCCCGCGAGCGGCCACACGGCCGCTCGGAATCGGATCACGACCGGATCAGGGTCGTTGAATGATCGTGGTGGCCGCCCGGGCGGGATCAGTCGACAGGCTTCGTTTCGTCCGCCTCATAATCGAAGAAATCAAAATCGGCGGTCTTCTCATGCAGCGAAGCATCAGTGACGGCAATACCGACCATAGTGCCGGTGAACTCACCGAACTTGCAGTATTCGTCAGAGAACGTGGTGGTATCGAAATCCGGACCGATCTTGGTCCAATTCTCGCCATCATAACCCCATTCGAACCAAGTGCGACGGCCCTCAATGTTCAAACGGAAGTAAATCGGCTTATCTTCCACGGCAACACGAGTGTCAAGCATTTCCGTCTTTTCGCCGTTTTCGAGACGCACGATCGAAATCGCGCTGCCACCAAGCGTCTGCGAATAATACTTGCGCAGGAAAATGTTATTCATGTTGTCGTAGTAGATGGTCAAGCCAGCGCTGTGCTGGTAGACTTCCGGCTCGAACTCCATCTTGGTGGTCACCGTGGCATACACGCTCGTCAGCTTGCGAGTAAGCAGGCTCGTACGATTCAGCGAGGCAAGCGATTCTTCACCGCGAACACGCAGCCAGCCCGGGCGTTCCGCAGCATTCGCAAACGTGCTCGGCATCTGACGCGGCGAGTAATACCAGTTGCCCAATTCGCCGCCATCAAAGTCATCAAAGTTCGGAATCTCCGGCATCGGCACATCCGGCAGATTCGGTTCCTCAACCTCAATCTTCGCCAGATTGGAACCGTCAGCCATACGCAGCCAGCCATCAGACGTCCACTGCATCTTCTGGATGGCGGTTTCACGACCAAGCGTGCAACGCAATTCCGGCACAAACGGACGGCTCGTCAAATGCACCAAATAGGTTTCGCCGTTCGGCAAATCAACATACGAGCCATGGCCGGACTTTTGCAGCACGGAATCCGGATTGAAATAACGCGGCTTCAGATGATCGTCATCGGCACGCTCATTCGAATCCTTCGGCTGTGACGTAACCAGCGGACCATTCGGATCCGGCTCGTACGGACCCCACACATTGCGGGAACGCCCCATGGTCACGGAATGGTTGTAGCCAGTACCGCCCTCAGCGCACATAATGTAATACCAGCCGTCACGCTTGGTCAGATGCGGAGCCTCAATGCAGCCACGATCAGTAGCACCACGCCAAATACGCTTCGGATAGCCAACCACATGCTTGGTTTCCGGATCATATTCCACGCAGCAGATCACACCCGGCTTCTCATAGCCTTCGCGGGTCTCCCACTCCAAGCTGACGATGTACTTCTTGCCATCATCGTCATGCAGAATGGACGCATCGAAACCGGAGGAAGTCAAATACACCGGCTCGCTCCACGGGCCTTCAATATTCTTCGACTTAATAAGATAATTATTCACGTCGAAATAGCGTGCATTCATGGAATTCATAACACCATAAATCACGTAGAACATGTCCTCTTCCTCACAATACGTGAGGCAAGGAGCCCAAATGCCTTAGCGCTCGGCAGCTTGGTAAGGTTCGGATTCGTGTCATCGGTAAGCACATGGGTAAGCAGCTCCCAATGCTTCATATCCTTCGAATGGTAGATCGGAATGCCAGGGAACCATTCGAATGTGGAAACGGCAACATAATAGTCGTCACCTTTACGGCAAATGGCCGGATCAGGATTGAAGCCTTTAAAAATAGGATTCTGCAGCATTATCTCTCCTTTGATTTCTGCTTTTCTTTTTTCGTTTTTTACTTATTGCGATTTTGCTTTAGTTATTGCGGCGCCCGCCGCTTACTGCAGTGTTATTTGGTTACTGCAGTGTCCGCCGGAGTCTGCGATGCTCTATTGCTGACACGCTCCAAGGCCGCTCTGGCCAGTCCTTACGGTCTTCAACAGAGCATCGCAGACTCCGGCTCGTAACGCTTTTGCGTTACGTTGCGTTGCACTTACGTTGTGTTACGCAAGTTGATGTTTTTAGTGAGTTTTTCCTTTTTTAAAGGATGGGAGGGAGGGGGAACCAGGATTGGGCTATGCAGCGGCCTAGGTCCAAGAGTCCCAGCCGATCCAGCCAGGGGTGTTGACCGTGTCGGTGAGCAGCTTGTAGTTCCAGTAGTAGAAGCCGCTGCCGTTGCTCCATGCTTCAAGCTGCGACTTGGCAACGCCTTGGTAGAGCGCACGCTTTTCTTCGGCACTGAGCGTTTCCGCCTGCGCACCTTCCTCGCCGTTGAGCACGCTCTGTCCGCCGTGGGTGTCCACACCACAGCCGACCGAGTTGAACAGGCACCACTCGCCCACAATCACCGGGAAGTATTCGCTCATTTCGGCGACCATCGGAGCGTACGTGTTGCGCACGAAATCGTCGTAGCCTTCCACGGTCTGCGGGCAACCCATCATTTCCGCGGCCATCAAGTACTGGTGGGTGTCGAGGATCACGTTTTCGAACTCTGACGCAAGCTTGCCATCTGCGCCACGCATGAAGTCCTTCCACTGTTCGATATCGAATCCATCATGGAATACCACAGCCTTATCAGTCGGCAAAGCACCCTTGTCGACGTCGCGCAGGCGACGATATGCGGTGATGTAGAAGTTCTTGAGCCAGTCGAATTCAATCGGACCGGTGCCTTCCGCAAGTTCGGCATCGACGGCCTTGTATCGTTCGGTCACGTTCATCATCGGCCAGGACGTGGTGGTGTTCGGCTCGTTGATGATTTCAATGCCCATCAGCGCTTCCCTATTGCCATAACGCTTGGCAAGACGCTCGAGCACACTAAGCACGAATTCAACCTCTTCCGGCAGTTGTGCCCACTTGCACACGCCGGAGATGCCGCCATTGTCGAAACCGTTCTGGCTCATCGGAGCGGTATGCAAATCAATAAGAATTGTCAAACCGTATTTTTCAGCCCAGTTGAAAGCCTTATCAAGTTCATCAATACACCCAATGAACGGTGCTCGATCGCCGAAGATGAAATACGGTACCGGAATTCGTACGGAATTCAATCCCCATGATTTGATGGTGGCGAAGTCGCGTTCGTTGATGTATTCGGCGCGATGCGTTTTGATGCGTGCCTCATAGACGGCCGGGTCGAGCTGCGTCGGCAGGTAATATTCGTCGTCGGCGGTAGTGCCATCGAACAATGCCGGGTTCATCCACTTTTCCAGAACCAGCCAGTTACCCAGGTTCACGCCCTTGATGTAATTGAGACCCATATGCACTCCTTCGTACGTTTTCACCATAGTTTCTATTACTTAGTAACTACTTAGTTAAATGATAATACATTTTTCTTCTCTGCGCAACTTGTAACGAAAAAGCGTTTGCCCACGGCGACCAGTAACCAATCACCACAGACAAACGCCCTGCAACACAACACCGGCTTGCGAAGGTGGCAGGAAGAGAAGGGAAAATCCACCACCCGGCATTCAACAAACCGTTGCCACAGCCAAGCTGACGCGTTACGCACACATCCGCGTCAGCCAGGCAACTCCCCGTCAGTCCAACACGAATGCGTTAAACAAAAACGGAGCAAGCGTCACCTTGATACCACGATCGACATTGCAAGGATCAGCAAATTCAAAACCCTCGGCATCGTCACAAATCCTTCGGATTCATCAATTTGCAATTGTTCGCTTCCTTACGGAAAACCCCGGACCCGATCGAGAAGGGGAAAACGACGGATCCGGGGCAATCATTCAAGGAAGGATTACTTACTTGACCTTCTTGATGGCCATGATGAAGAAGCAGCCGATGATGGCCAGGGCGATGGCGGTCGGGAAGGCGAAGTTGTAGCCGAGGGACACCACGATGGTGGACATGATGACCGGGCCACACATCTGACCAAGGGTGGTGCCCATGTTCAGAATACCAGATCCTTGCCAGCTTCTTCCTTGTTCGGCAGCACGTCGACGAGCAGAGCCTGATCGACTGCGGAGTAAACGGCGTAGCCAAGGCCAGCGATGCCGGCGAACAGGTACATGCCCAAGGTGGACGGAATCAGCCACGGCATGGCGATGCCGACAGCGAAGAGCACGGAAGCTACGACAACCGGGACCTTACGGCGGCCGATGAGATCAGAAACCGGTCCAGAGATAAAGGAGCCGACCAGAGACATGACCATCATGATCATGGAGACGACGGACACGGTGACGGCTGATCCTTAACGGACTGGCCGATGTAGTTCTGGATGATGTAGAGCTGGTAGACGTTGATCATCTGGTAGCTCATGATCATGCAGAAACGGCCGGCGAAAGCCCTGTAGAAGTCGTGGGCGCCAGCGAACTTCGGCGGACGGAAGGATACGAGGACGTCCTTGAAAGAGCCCTCTTCCTTCGGCAGGAAGTCAGCGGAATGTTCCTTCGGCAGAATGATCACCGCAACGATACCGCCGAGGAACATGAGCACGCCTGCAACAGCAAAGCCGACAGTCAGGTTCTCGATGAAGAATGCACCGATCATGGTACCAATCGGGGCACCGATCGTGGAGCCTGCACCATAGAAGGCTGACATAGTGCCACGGATGCCGGACGGCACGCGGTCAGACAGCACGGCGACCAGCGGGGCAATCATGCAGTTGAGGCCGAACATGCAGGCGCAGTAGAAGATGGTGAGCAGCACCGCGTTATGCGTGGTGCCGGTCAGAAACAGGGTGACGCCACCGAGCACCGCACCGAAAACGATCCACGGAGTACGACGACCGAACCTGGAGCGGGAACGATCGGAGAAGTTGCCGAACATCAGGTTAGCAACCAGGGACGCCACTGCGGTGAACGCATTGACGATGCCGACGAGGGCGTCCGGATCGGCGCCTTCGATGGTCTTGTAGTGCATCGGCAGCAGCACGGCGGAGACGATGCCGAGGCCCGACATCCACAGGATGCCGAACGCCAGGAAGCCAGCGCCGAAGCGGATGGTGTTGACCTTGCTCAGCGGCTTGCCGGTTTCAGGAGACAGCGACGGATCCTTGTCCGCGGCTGCGATGTTGGCGTTGTACGCCACCAAACGCTCCTCTTTGCTTGCGATTGCTTCACTCATGAAACCCTCTCCTTCGATTCATGTTTCAGTAGTGTTTTTGTTGTGTGACACGGGCTACCCCGCCCAGTCAATTAACTACCAATCGGTAATTAACATATCTGTTACTGTAAATCATTTCTGCCAAAAGTGCAAGTCAATCGTGTTCGATTTGTTGATTTTGCGAATCCGATACCACGATTCCATGTTTAGTTTTACCCTTAAGCAGAATCTCGGTTTTTATTACCTAGTAACTGCTTAGTTAAAGCATATTACAATCTCTCTTATTTGTCACTTCTCAGCGTGTTCCAACGTTTCTGCCACACTTCCTCTCCTCCGTACTGTAACTTAGTAAGTACAAGAAAAGGAGAGAGCATGCGCCGCCGAATCGAAGATAAACGCAGGAAACGAATGAGTGCCGAAGATCGCAGAAAAGCGATACTCGAAACCACCGTTTCATTCATCTCCCAATTCGGCTTCTGGGGATTCACCATTCGCGACGTGGCACAAGCTCAGAACATCACCGAAGCAGGCCTCCTTTACTACTTCAAATCCAAAGAACAACTCCTTGAAGAAACACTCAAACACGCCGACCGCACCAACCAAATCGCCATTGCAGAGCATCTTGGCGTCGAAGGCGTGACCGGCGAGGTCCTGCAAGACGGCATCGCATACCATTGCGATCTTGGTCTTAAAGCCATCTCCACGGGAACCGTGGAAACCAACGCCACCCGCCCCGAAATGGTTCGTCTTTACACTCTGCTCGAAAGCGAGGCCCTAAGCAAAGACCATCCGGTGCACGAGTATTTCGAACAGCGCGAAATCAATCTGCTGAAGGAATACACGTTCGCAGCCAAACGAGATGCGTCGCCGATCCGGAACGCACCGCACTGCAGGTGCTATCCGCCATGGAAGGGTTGCAATTGCGGTGGCTCAACGGATCTCACGATATCGATTTCGTTGGGGAATGGAAGGCCCTGATCGACCTTCTCATTCCCTAAACGTTCTCTTTTTCGAGCTCTCTTATCGCCAATTTCAGCCGGCCGCCCAGACTTCATGCCGCCATTTTGCCGTCTTTCACGTTTTCCCATAGCTGAGAATCCACAAAAACGTTTTCAAAACAGCGGGCCATATGCCGACAACCTGGATAGCAGCTTGATCGTGCCGATTTCAGCCGGCGATCACCACAACATTCCAGCGGCCGATCGTCAACGGATCACCCTTCTTGACAGCTGCACCTTCCTTCAGCACGACTTCAGCATTTGCAACCTCATCAATACTGCCGTCGGTGGCGATGACGACCGGAGTGACCACTACTTCACCCGCAATCGGGCTTGCAACAGTAACTTCGTCGGCGGAATAGTTGAGCAGATACGTCACGTTCTCGCCGAGGGCATTCACACCCTGACGAACCGAGATCTGGCCCGCGAGCGCGGTTCCGGCAACGGCAACACCAGCATGTTCCACAGCCTCGCGCATAACCGCACGAATGGAATCGGCGTCAAGCAGCGTAGCAATCCACTCGGCATCGCCCTTGCCGAATGCGTGACGGGTGACTGCGGCGTAATCCTTCCAAGCATAGTGGCCGTAGGATGCGAGCACCTCAGTATCAGCGTCGGCGTTCAACAGTTCGATCAGCGACTGAGCATCGGTGGACGCGGTTTCGGCGAGCGCACCTGCGAATTCCACGGAAACGTGGCCATTCGGGCGGGTGAACTGGCTGTAAGTCATGCCGAACACGTCGGTGAGATTGTGCGGAGCGCGGTCGGCCCAAACGGTCACTTCGTCATCGGATACGAAAGAACGCATGGTGGAAACCAAGTGGCCGCCATTTTCAACGAACGTACGCAAGCGATCCGTAGTTTCCTGAGACGTGCAGTAGAGCGCCGGAGTCACGATCATCTCATACTTGGCGAGACGTTCGGCCGGAGCATCGGACGGCACGAAATCGCATTCGACGTTGAGCTCGAACAGCGCGTCGTACACGTTGCGCACCACGTCGTTGTACTTGAGGTTGCCGCCGAACGGGAAGCCCGCTTCGATGAGGAACCAGTCGAGCGCGGTGAGCGACTCGTTGCTGACCATGATGGCCACCTTGTTCTGCTTCTTCAGGTGAACGAGGCGCTCCCCCACTTCCGGCTTGCCGATTTCGTGTCCGAACACGCCTGCCTCGCGGTAGGTCGGGTTCGGTTCGAGGTCGTGGCTCAGCAGACCCTTCCAGTAGGTTTCGAACGAATTGTGGATGGAATGCCAGTGCCAGTATTCCACCATGTCAGCGCCGGAGGCCAAGTGCGAGTAAGCCTGCAGACGAAGCTGTCCCGGGAACGGAACCCAGCCATGCTGACCCTGCGCTTCGGTTTCGAGCACGAGGAAGTTCTTGCCGTCCTTGGTGGAACGGGTCATATCGCCGCCGAATGCGATTTCCTTACCGGTCAGATCGTCTTCGGTCGGATGGTAGATGTCGACGCCGGTGATGTCCACTGCGGTCGCGGCCTTGAAGTGGTCGACGGCCGCTGCACGCCGAAGGAATAGCCACGCCATTCGAAATCGAAATTGTGGGTGATGAACTGGTCGTCATGAGCGTATTCGCGCACAATATCGGACTGCCACTGCAGGAAGGCACGCACCTGATCGCGACGGAACTTGTCGAATTCGCCGCCGAGGGACTCGTTAATCGTGGCGGTCACATCCGGGAAGTCCTCCCAGGAATTGATGCGGTTCGACCAGTAGTCAAGACCGAAGCGATGGTTCAGCTCGTTCAGATCGCCATCGAACTTCTCATACAGATACTTGATGAATAGGCGCTGCATGTCGTTGGACACGGAATCGTAGTACTTGGTTTCGTTATCGACCTGGTAGCCGATCACTGCCGGATGGTCGGCAACGTGGGAGATCAGCTTGCGGATCACGCGTTCACCGTAGAAACGGTAGGTGGCATTGACGATGTCCATGATCTGGCGTGCGCCATACTTGCCTTCACCGTTCGGGGTGACCGCGAGCACGCTCGGGTCAAGCTTGACGAGCCAGCTCGGCACTGCGTAGGTCGGGGTGCCTACGATGACGTCGATGCCCGCGCGCTGTGCTGCGTCGAGTGCGCGGTCAACGTAAGTGAAGTCGAATACGCCCGGCTGCGGTTCGCAGGTGCTCCACGTGGATTCGGCGATGCGAATGACGTTCAGCCCCGCTTCCTTCATCATCCTCATGTCTTCATCGACGCGGTCGATGCCTTTCATCATGAGGTACTCGTCGTAATATGCGGCACCGAAAAGAATGTGATCTGCCTCGTAACGACTCATGGATCCTCCATCGTCTTCATTGACTTGTTACTAGTTACTACTTGTTGCTACGTCTAAGGTTGTTCTTTTGCGGTATCCCCGAGTTTTTCTCAAGTATCCGTATCTAACAGCCATTAGATATAAGAAATATAAATCTTCCCGATTCAACTGTCAAGAACTGCAAAATTTCAGGCGTGTCTTACCTAACAACCATTAGATACAGCGTTTCCCCTTGACCAAAACCAATCAATCACCGCAATCCATACAAAACGCTATCCCAGCGGGCAAATCCCTCCAGCCGCTGGAGCAATTTTCCCGCGAACACGCCTCCTAAACGTCCCGATCCCTCCAGTCACTGGAGGAATCCTCTCTCCCAAAGCCTCCCCAGCGACCCAAAACATCCAGCGGTGGAAGAATCCTCCCGCCCAAAATCCGATCAGCGACCCAAAACATCCAGTCACTGGAGGAAACAGGACAATCAACAGCGTTTCAGCAGACAAATCCCTCCAGTCACTGGAAGAATTGGGACGCAAAAGGCTATCCACCACAGCTCGCAAGAGAGCTGCACGCGGCTTAACGGTAGCTATCCCAGACGGGCGAGGGGAAGATCATCTTTTCGAAGGCAAGCCATTCATCGTAGAAATCGATGGGAGCTTACGCATCCAACGCAGTTGAATGCCGTCCATCGCTTCCAAGCTTTGACGCACAATCGCACGCATATTCTCCCAACCGCCGATTTCAGGCGGCAATTTCCATGTGTACTGGGAATAGTGTTCCCACACGTATTTCGGTCGATTCTCGAAATAGTCGTGCAACGGATGATCCTCACTGAACGACTCAGTTTCTAACACCATGTATAGCTGCAACAAGCTGCGTCGCTCGCATTGTAGCGAACCAAGAATCGCAAGTACGCGGGAAACAGCATGCCTTCCGGATCACTGCCGGGTAGTCCCGACGCAGCGAAATCAGCCGGAGTGCCCTCCTGATCGTAATTGTCGGTGACCAGCAGCGACAGCAACCGTTCCTTGTTGCCGATGTAATGCAGCAATCCAGGCTGGCTCATGCCAATCGCATCAGCAATATCTTTCAACGATGTACCGTAATACCCCTTTTCCCCGATAAGACGGCTCGCCGCAGCGACGATTTCCCGCTTACGCTCCTCAGGTGTTTTACGAACACGTTTCTTCCCCTCATTAGCCATATGGACAGTGTACTATCTACTACCCATTAGACAGGCGGAAATCATATCAAACCGCAACATTCCCACTCGCCACATAAAAACGGGCCGATCTTCACCAGACCAGCCCTGAATTACATTCAAAACCACTTCGAGATCACATTCAGTCAGCCTCGACCAGCCAAAAATATTCAAAGTTTTACTTCTGGAACACGTCAGGATGCTTCGGATCGCCAGGTTCGTCGGCAAGCACACCTTCGAGCCCTAAGAATTCCTGCCAGAATTCCAGCGAATTGCCATACGGGGCAGCCTGATGGCCACGAGCCTGCAGGTTCGCCTTCGCCTCAAGCACGTCTTCCTCGCGAATGCCGTCGAAATACGATTCGAGACGCTCACGATTCGTCGGATCATAGAACAGCGATCCGATGATTTCCGTCAACCGTTCCGCACGCGCCACAGGCAGCGAATCCCAATGACGGAATTCAATGAAGTTCTTCAAGCGCACATCGTTGAAATGCGTGGAAATCACATGATTGATTTCGTATGCGTTGAGTTCTCGATCAGGATACACGTCGTTCGCGTTCTCATAGAATGCAGGATGATGCAGATCAGTTCCGGGAGTTTCCAACGCTTCCGGAGTGTGCGTCAGATCAGCGAACATCATCGGCGTGCTCAGCACGTCAACCGCATAATCTTCCCAACCGAAGCAAGGATCAAACAGTCCCGGAATAACGTTCGTACGCTGGAAATCCAAATAATCCCACATGCGCTGGCGCAGCAGCGGATACGGATTCTCCCGCCCCTCGAAGTACGGAGTGTTACGGAAGAACCATGCAAGAATCGGACCGATCACCGTACCCAAACGCAACTTGGAAATCGCATCCTCTTCCGAAACATAGTCAATGCTGATCTGCGTCGAAGCAGAGCAGCGCATCATGCACGGACCAAACTGGCCGACACGACCCAAATACGCGGTCATCGCCTTGTAACGGTCCTTCGGATTCACAGGAATGTCGGCATAGCCGGACTTCGGCTGGTATCCGTAATTAACCAAGCGGAAGCCAAGCTCGTCAAGCACCGGATCGACTTCGCGGCGGAACGCTCCGTAAATCGTGCGCAGATCCTCCGGCTTATGCAAAATACCCAGCGAACATTCCAGCTGGCCACCCGGCTCAAGCGACACGGAAATACCTTCGCGCCCAAGCCCAACAAGCCTGCCGTTCTCCCAGTATTCCTTGCTTTCGTCGTAATACGGGCGAATGCGGTTCAGCAACGCCTCGATGCCGTTCTCCTCGTAATAGTTCACGGCGGTATCATCGCTGTTATGCACCGGCAGATGCTCGATTTCCACGCCGAAACCGCCGGTTCCGCGCTCTTGGCAGCCTGATTCGAAGAATTTGACCAGACTTTCCACATGCTTCGGATTCGGCTCGGTAAGCAGGTGTGCATAAGAAATTCGTGGCGTTGTCATGTTGGCAATCCTATCGAAACTCATTGATGAGCACGGCGCGATTGCTATACGAAAAACTGATAGCCAACTCTTGCGTATCCCGAATCGAGTACACATTTTCAATTACAACAGACATGCTCTGCAAGGCCGACCAATAATAATTAACAGCTGTCAATAAAGTCAGAAGCAATTACCACTATTTGGAGAATTGTTTGTATATATCAATAAAAATACCGACGCTGAAGATGTTGTCCGCGTCGGTATTTTGGTCAATTCCAGTCAGTGCTTATTGATTTATCTGCCTATGATCAGGCGACTTTTTCGCTTTGCGTCGTCTCACCCTGTTGCGCGGCCTTGTGAGCCTTCTTGGCGGCTGCGATCATCAGTTTGATGCGGTTGAGCTGGTTCGCTTCGGATGCTCCCGGATCGTAATCGATGGACACGATGTTGGCTTCCGGATGCAGTCGGCGGATCTTGCCGAACATGCCTCGGCCGGTCACGTGGTTCGGCAGGCAGGCGAACGGCTGCGCACAAATCACGTTCGGACAGCCGGATTCGATGAGCTCAAGGATTTCCGCAGTCAGCAGCCAGCCTTCACCAGCCTGCACACCCACGGAAGTGACCTCGTCGGCCTTCTTCACGAGTTCCGGCATCGGCAGGTCTTGGGAGAACTTGCCGTGTGCTAAATCGATCGCCTTGTGCACAGGAGCGTTGTACATGTCAAGCGCCTTGCGCATCAGCGCGTAGCCAAGCTTGTTGCCGCCCATGCCGAGGTAATGCTCGTTCCAGTCGGAAATGTATGGGCGGGTGGTCATGAATTCCATGATGCCCGGCACCACAGCCTCGCAATTCTGCGATTCAATCACGTCGACCACATGGTTGTTGGCGTCCGGCTGGTACTTGACGAGGATTTCGCCCACCACACCGACGCGCACCTTGCGCGGCTCGTCCTTCAACGGCAGCGCGTCGAAGGATTTCACAATCTCCTTAACGAGCGTCTGATACGGCAGATACCCCTTGCCGATGAACTTGCGTGCCGTCTTGGAATGGCCGTGGTGTTCGAGCGTTTCACGCACGATGGTGTCCCACGTGTGGTACAGCTGATTCGCACTGCCTGGCGTCACCTCGTACGGGCGTACGCGATACAGGCATTTCATCAGCAGATCACCGATAATCAGCGCCTTGATGACACGATGCAACAATGCCGGAGTGGCGGTGAAGCCCGGATTGTCTTCGATGCCCTGCGTGGAAATGGCGATCACTGGAATCTGCGGATAGCCAGCATCGACCAATGCCTTGCGGATCAGGCCGAAATAGTTTGTGGCTCGGCACATGCCGCCGGTCTGTGTGATGGCGAGCGCGGTGTGTTCCGGATCGTATTTGCCGTCCAAAATCGCGTCCACGAGCTGACCGATAACCATGATGGCCGGGTAGCAGGCGTCGTTGTTGACGTATTTCAGACCGGTTTCCACGTTTTCGCGGCTGGCGTGTTCGAGAATGTCGAACTTGTAACCGCCGGAACGGATCACGGATTCCACCAAGGAGAAGTGGATCGGGCTCATCTGCGGAGCCACGATGGTGTAGTCCTTCATGTCTTTGCCGAATGGCACGCGGTTGGCGTACTTCGACATGGTGGCGGAATTGTGCGCGGATTTCTTCGCTTCGCCGATGCCGTTTTCCGCGGCACGCCTGGATGCGGCTTTGACGGCTTCGGTGAGTTTCGGATTGGCTTTCATCACGGTGTCAAGCATGACTTGAGGCCCGGAGTCGGCGCTTCAGTTCCGGTTTTGCGGAATTCGCCCTGCTTGTTGGGTACGCTGTCTTGCTTGTTGGGCATGGCTGTGCCGATTCCGCGCTGCTTGTTGCGTTCGCGTTCTTCGACGGCTGCCTTGAGCGAGCGCAGTCGGATTTTTGCCGCTCCCAAGTTGGAGACTTCGTCGATCTTCAGCATGGTGTACACGTCGGCCTTGTCGGCGAGGATTTCGCCCACCTGGTCGGTGGTGATGGCGTCGAGACCGCAGCCGAAGGAGTTGAGCTGTACGAGTTCAAGTCCCGGATAGGAGGCCACGAAGTTTGCCGCCGAGTACAGGCGTGCGTGGTAGGCCCACTGATTGGTGACTCGCAACGGCATTTTGGTGACCTTGCGGTCTTCCACATGACGGAAGCCGTCCGCGTTCTTCTTGCGCGGATCGTCTTCGTCCGCGGCGAGGAAATCACTCAGGTTGAGCTTCTCCCCCGGCTGCAGTTCGCAGATCGAATCTTCAGACAATACCACCATGCCGAGCGAGCAGATGGTTTCCGGAATGCCATGGTTGACTTCCGGATCGATGTGGTACGGGCGGCCTGCGAGCACGATGCCTCGGCAGTCATGTTCCTTCATGTAGGCGAGTGCCTTGAGGCCTTCCATCTGCACATCGTGCTTGAAGACTTCGTTTTCGGCATAGGCCGCTTTGACTGCGGTTTCGGCTTCTTCACGGGTCACGTTGGCCCAAGCGAATTCTTCGACGATACGGTCGACCATGAGTTCATGGTTGGCCATGTTGAAGTATGGGCGCATGTAACGGATGCCCTCTTCGCGCAGTTCCGGCATGTTTGCGCCGATGACCACGGGATAGTTGGCTACTACCGGGCAGTTGTAGTGGTTGTCGGTGTTGGGTACCAGGTTCTCTTCGTAGCTGACGCACGGATAGAAGATGGTTTTCACACCCTTGCTCAGCAGCCATTTGATGTGTCCGTGCACAAGTTTGGCCGGATAGCAGATGTTTTCGGATGCGATGGATTCGATGCCTGTTTCGAACAGTTCATGCGAGCTTCGTCCGGAAATCATCACTTTGAAGCCCAGCGAGGTGAGCAGTGTGAACCAGAACGGATAGTTTTCGTACATGTTGAGTACGCGCGGAATGCCGATTTCGCCGCGGGTTGCGTTTTTGTCGGTGAGTCTGCGGTAGGCAAAGCAACGCTTGTACTTGTAATCGTAGAGGTTCGGGCGATCGGAACGCTTCTTTTTCGCGTCTCCGCCTCGTTCGCAGCGGTTGCCGGTCACGTAGCGGGATCCGTCTTGGAAGGTGGTGATGGTGAGCTTGCAGTGGTTTTGGCACAGTTTGCACACGTCTCGTTCGGAGGTCATCGACAGGTTGTCGAGTTCTTCGCCGCTCAAAATGTTCGATGCGGTGTGGCGTACGCCTGCGATCACCGCTTCTTTGGTGTCGGTGGTATCGGCGTCTTCGTCTTCCGCTTCGTCGGCATAGTGCATGCGTGCGGTCAGTGCGGCACCGTATGCGCCCATGAGTCCTGCGATGTTCGGTCGGGTCACTTCACGGTCTGTGAGCAGTTCGAATGCGCGAAGCACGGCGTCGTTGAGGAACGTGCCGCCCTGCACTACCACGGTGTCGCCAAGTTCGCCGGAATCACGCAGCTTGATTACCTTGTAGAGGGCGTTGCGCACTACGGAATAGCACAGGCCTGCGGCGATGTCTTCGATGGACGCGCCTTCCTTTTGCGCCTGCTTCACGGACGAGTTCATGAACACGGTGCATCGGGAGCCCAAATCGACCGGATGGGTGGAGTTGAGCGCCGCTTGGGTGAATTCCTGAATGGTCAGACCCATGGAAATGGCGAACGTTTGCAGGAACGATCCGCAGCCGGACGAGCATGCTTCGTTCACTGCGATGGAGTCGATCACGCCATCGTTGATGGCGAGATATTTCATGTCTTGGCCGCCGATATCGATGACGGCGGTAACGCCCGGGCTGACCATTTCGGCACCGCGATAGTGAGCCATGGTTTCCACTACGCCTTCGTCGAGGTGCAGGCCGGTGGTGATGAGGCCTTCGCCGTAGCCGGTCGCACAGGATCGTGCGATCCATGCGCCTTCAGGTAGTTCGGCTTGGATTTTTTTGACGATTTGTACGGCTGCCGTCAGCGGGCTGCCTTCGTTGGTCGCATAAGAGGACCATACGATTTCTCGATCGTCGTTCACCAATGTCGCTTTGATGGTGGTGGAACCGGCGTCTATGCCAGGAAGTGCGGTCCTTGGGCTCCTTCGAGCGTGCCTTGATGGATATGCTCGCGATGATGTCGTTCGTTGAATGCGGTGCGATCCGCTTCGGTAGCGAACAGCGGAGGCATGGTCGGAGTGTTGGACGGCAGGTTTTCCAGTTCGTCCAGTCGTGCCAGAAGGTCGGCGCAGGTTCGTGCTTCGTAATGCTTAGTCAAGGTCGTCACCATCCTGATCGGCCTGCAATGCGGCACCGTATGCCACATACAGGTGAGCGTCGGTCGGAACAATGAATTCGTCCACTTTGCCGTCGAGCGCCCGCTTGAACGCGGCTCTCAGTTCGGACATGAAGAACAACGGACCACCCAGGAAGATCACGGTTCCGTGAATCGGGCGTCCGGAGGCAAGGCCTGCAATGGTCTGCGTGGCCACTGCGGTGAAGATCGATGCAGCCAGATCCGGCTTGGCCGCACCATCGTTGATAAGCGGCTGCAAATCGGTTTTGGCGAACACGCCGCAACGTGATGCGATCGGATATAGGGTTTCGTATTGCGCGGCCATTTCGTTCAGACCAGCGGCGTCGGTGTCGAGCAGTGTTGCCATCTGATCGATGAATGCGCCGGTACCGCCTGCGCAGGAACCGTTCATACGCTGTTCCGGAGTCGGCTTGAGATACGTGATTTTCGCATCCTCGCCACCAAGCTCGATGATCACGTCAGCCTGCGGATATTCCTTGTCAATGGCTTCGGTTTCGGCGATGACCTCCTGAACGAAGGGCACGTCGAGGCTGTCTGCAAGGGCAAGACCGCCTGAACCGGTGATGGCCAGGCGAATCGGCTCGTCGCCTCGGCCAAGCTTTTCCAGCTCCTGGTGGATGTCGGCCAATAGTCCGGCCACGGTGGCGCGCACGTTCGCGTGGTGACGCCGATAATCGGAGAACAGCGCGTCCGCGAGCGCGTCGGACTGATCGAGCACCACCGCCTTCACAGTAGTGGAACCGATATCAAGACCTACACGCAACGGCTTTGTGCCGTGCGTTTCGGTCACGGCTTCTGCTGCTTCAACCATGTCTCAACCTCTATCGTTCTATCCACCGGGCTGCATTCCATGGCAGGCATGGAAGCCCCTACCCCGGGTTATCCAATCATGTAATCGTAGTCTGTGCCCACGCCTAAGTGCTTTGTAAATGCTCGCAATCAGCATAAAATGCACGACACAGCGCACAAATTAGACAACTAATCCAGTCAACGTGCCTAATTATGTATCTGGACGCTCGACGAATGTCGAGATCGCAAACCCTTCCAAGCATTTCCATGTCAGGATGCGCTGCCTTCCCCTGCAGAACGGTCTTTGCCGTATATTTCGGGAATGAATCGTGTTTGATCATGTAATTTCGGCCAAATCACCACTTGTCCGCTTTCCAGTGATTTCGGTACGTCGATGATGCGTTGGTTGCTGCTTCCGCGGAATTGCAGCAGGGAATCATGTAATTCTTTGATATAACGGCCATCCACGAGAATGTCGATCAGTTCGAGCAGCTCGCGCTTGTCGGGGCTTTCGCCTTCGCGCATGAGCTCTTCCCACGTGTAGCCGGTCCAGCACCAAATATCTTTGGTATTACCGAACCGTTCGCGTATTTTGCGCGCAAGGGGCAACAGCACGCCCGTGTTGAGCAATGGTTCGCCTCCGAGGAAGGTGATGCCTTGCACATACGATTGGCTTAAGTCATCCATGATTTGTGCTTCGAGCTTGTCGTTGTATTCGTGGCCGGCTTGGAAATCCCAGATTGACGTGTTGTAGCATTCCTCGCAATGGAACGGGCAGCCGGACACGTACAGCGAGCATCGGATGCCTTCTCCATCGGTCATGAGGAACCGTTTGTAGTCGGCGATCATATTGCGGCTCATGCGGTTGGTCCATTGCCCTGCTTTGGGATTGTTGGAACGAGTTGTGGGGATGAAAGGTCCGCGATTGGTTTCGTCCGCCGCAAAGTCACGACGTTGAATTGCTGGATTCGCGCTGCTGATCATACGTTGTCCCTTCACGTTTTGCCGTTACGTCGCGTTTTTGCGATTGCTGCTTGCCTCATGATTGTCACAGAATGAAAGAGGGTGGAAACCCACCCTCTTTCATATTTCGTTTATGTTTGCCACCGACGCGGCCCTTACTTGGCTTCCTCGAACCATTCACGTTCGGAACCGTCACTCAAGGTGACATGACCGGTTTCGCCGCTCATATGCTTGACGCGGTGCGCGATCTCCTCGTGACGTCCATGCACCATCGGGCGCTGCACCGGGTTGCCCAAGTAGCCGCAGGTGCGCTTGGTCACGTTGCAGTGGTCCGGGTCGGAGTTGCCGCACTCCGGGCACTTGAAACCTTCCTCAGTGGGCTCGAAGTCGCCTTGGAATCCGCAATCGTAGCAGCGGTCGATCGGCGTGTTCGTGCCCAGGTAGCCGATGCCGATGTTGTAGGCGTAATCCCACACCGCTTCGAGTGCCTTGGGGTTGGACTGCAGGCACGGGAACTCGCAGTAGTTGATGAAGCCGCCGGACGCGTAGTACGGGAAGTCCTTCTCGTAGTCGAGCTTTTCCATTGGGGTTGCTGCAGCCAGACCGGGTAGTGGAAGGAGTTGGTGTAGAAGTCGTGGTCGGTCACGCCTTCCACTTCGCCGAACTTCTCGTGGTCCATACGGTTGAAGCGGTCGGTGAGGGATTCGGCCGGCGTGGAGTACACGGAATAGTGGTAGCCTTCCGCGTCGCTCCATTCCTTGCACAGCTCGTTCATGCGCTTGACGATGGACAGTGCGAATTCCTTGCCTTGCGGATCCCAGCCGTGATCGCGCATCCAGTTCTTGCCGTAGAACACGCTGGTCGCCTCATACAGGCCAATGTAGCCCAGGGAAACGGTGGCACGTTCGTTGCGGAACAGCTGGTCGACGCTGTCGTTGGCGCCAAGTCGACCGAAAGCTCCGAAACGGAACAGGGTCGGCGCATTGACCGGCGCGGCCTGCTTGCAACGCATGATACGGAATTGCAATGCCTGATGAGCCACGGCCATACGCTCGTCGAAGATCTTCCAGAAGCGATCCTTGTCGCCGTGGGATTCCAGTGCGATGCGCGGAACGTTCACGGTGACGACGCAAGTTCATGCGTCCGTCTTCCACGTCCTTGCCGGTCGCCGGATCAATCCAACCCTGCAAGAAGGAACGGCAGCCCATCGGGGCTTTGAAGGAGCCGGTGATCTTCACGATGTTCTCGTAGAAGATCACGTCCGGATACATGCGCTTGGTGGCGCATTCGAGGGCGAGCTGCTTCAAATCGTAGTTCGGATCGCCCGGATCGGCGTTCACACCATGCTTGATGGTGAACACGAGCTTCGGGAAAATGGCGGTGTGATGTTCGGAACCGAGGCCGCGGATACGGTTCAGGAAGATGGCACGCTGAATCTCGCGGGCGAACCAGTCAGTGCCCAAACCGAAGCCAACGGTCACGAACGGGGTCTGGCCATTCGACACACGATTGGAGTTGATCTGGTATTCCATGGTCTGCATGGCATCGTAGATGGCCTTGCGGGTCTGGATCTTCGCCCACACCTCACGCAACTGCTGCAAACGGCTGGCATCCTTATTGAACGGCTCGTCCATCGGCAGGGCCGGACGATCCTTTTCGAAATGCAGACGCTTCGGTTCGACATCCTTGGCCAAGCGCACCTGACGTTCGGCGATTTCGATCGGCAAGTCGTCAGGCATGATCTCATGGGCCTGCTCAAGGAACTTGTCGTAATCCTTGCGCGCGTATTCGACGAAGTGCTCGTCGGCACGGTTGGCGGTCTGGCCACCATACTGGCTGGATGCCACGTCCTTCATGATCTGGGTGATCTGCGTGGCGGCGATGGAAATGCTGTTCGGCGATCCCATCGGCGCGTTGCCGAGAGTGAAACCGTTGGCGAGCATATCCCAGTAGTTCGGCAGAGAGCAGTTGGATTGTGCGGTGAACGGCGAGTAGTCGGCGTCGTGGAAGTGGATGTCACCCTTCATATGGGCGTTGGAGACCGCGTCCGGCAGCATGGAGAAGGCGGACGCTTGGACACCGCGCCCGCCAGCAGATCGCGCTGGGTGGAGTAGACGTTGGAATCCTTGTTGGCGTTCTCGCGCACCAGAGCCTCGTCACGGTTCACCAGACGCTTGACGGCTTCGTTGATGTCGGTGCTTGGCACGTTCGATGTCTTTGTTCAGACGGTAGTTGGTGTACGTGCGCGCCACATCGTACAGGTGGTCTTCGATCAGACCGTGCTCAACGAGATTCTGGATGTCTTCGATCTTGGCGGGACCGTTGTAACGATCCTTGATTTCGGCTTCGACCTGATTGGCGATATCACGGATCAGCTGTTCCTCCTGCGGCCCGATCTTCTTATCAAGGTCGGCGAAGGCTGACTTCACCGCGCTGATGATGTTGATCGGATCGAAGTCGACCACACGACCGTCGCGCTTCTCGACGAGCACCTTACCGGTTCCCGTTTTAACGGTTGCGGAGATGGCATTCAGAGCCTGCGTTTCCATTCATCATCCTTTCCGGGTCGGACCCATCCGACCAGGTTTTCATGCTTCGTTATGCATGCCAGATTGTTGCTACGTCCATGACTGTACGCCATAGCCAGCACTAAATGTAGTAGCGGCACGCCGGCAGTAAAACTATATATTCCATTTTTCGGCTTGATTCCGCCATTCCTTAACTTGTGTGACAAAGGTAACGATTTCGCCACGGAGTGTCGCCCGAGTGTCGATTTGACGCACTCACCGAAGAGGGACTATACAAGGCGGGGTACCCTCACGGAATTCGAACATGTGTTTCATTTGTCCGCAAGATGATGGAATCTTGAACTATGACTTGGAACCAGGATTACACACCCCCGGCAGCGCAGCCGAACAGCAAACCGCTGCCACGACTAGCCGGCGAAACCACTGCTGACAACCCCTGGCCGGTAAGTCTGCTCAGCGAGAAATTCCATATGGCCGTCGAACGGTGGCCATCGGTTTGGGTGGCCGGGCAGATCACGCAGATCAACACCAGACGTCAGGGCAGCGCCTATATCACTCTGCGCGATGATTATCAGGATATTGCGTTGGAAGTCAACGGTTTCGGGCAGTTCGCCGCAGCCGCCACGCCTTTTGTGCAGGGCGACCGCGTCATCATCCATGGCAAACCGAATCTGTGGATGAAACGCACGTCACTGTCTTTACGTGGCGACGCCATTATCGCGGCCGGCGCGGGTGGCAGTCTGAAGGCCATGATCGACGAATTACGCAAGAAGCTGAAAGGCGAAGGCCTGTTCGACGCTGACCGCAAGCAGCCTCTGCCCGAGTTTCCGCATTGCATTGGTCTGATTTGCGCGCCGCAGGCTCGCGCCGAAGGCGATGTCATCACCAACGTGAGATTGCGTTGGCCTGTTGTCGACTTCAAAGTGACGCATGTGCATGTACAGGGTGAGCAGTGCCCTTCCGATGTGATCAAGGCGATCGCTCAGATGGATGCCGACCCCGACGTCGATGTAATCATCGTGGCCCGTGGCGGCGGCGCTTTCGAAGATCTGATCGGATTCTCCGACGAAGGTGTGGTGCGCGCCGCGGCAGCCGCCCATACGCCTCTGATTTCCGCGATCGGCCATGAGGATGATTGGACGCTGCTTGATCTGGTTGCCGATCTGCGCGCATCCACGCCAACGGACGCGGCAAAGAAAGTCGTGCCGGACGTGCGCGAGCAGATGCAACTGATCAACGTGAACATCGAACGCATGCGCATGCGCATCGACGCCACCGTCAACAATGAAACAAGACTGATCGAAGGCTACGCGAACCGTCCAAGCCTCACACAGCCGCTCACCATGCTGGAACCGCATCAGCGTCTCATCGATGATGCAAGAACCCGCATGAGAATCGGTCTGACACGTATTCTTGACGACGCAAGCCTCACCATCGAAAAAGCGCATGCCTCACTGACCGCGCTTAGCCCGCAATCCACCCTTAACCGAGGTTATGCGGTAGTGCAGGGAGCGGACGGCCATGTAATCGACGATGCGAACGCCGTGAACACCGGCGACCAACTCACCATGACATTGAAGCACGGCGTGATCGTGTCCGAAGTCACCACCGTAACGAAGGAGTAGCAATGACCAACGAAACCACCCCCGCATCCAGCCTGACCGACAAGGAACGCGAAGCCATCGCACAAATGCCTTACGAAGAGGCTCGAGATCAGCTCATTCAGGCCGTGCAGGCACTTGAGGCCGGCGGACTCAACCTTGACCAGTCCATGCGCCAGTGGGAGCTTGGCGAAGCCTCGCCAAGCGCGCCCAAAGTCTGCTCGGCGAAGTGCGTGCCAAGCTTGACGCAGCACAGGCGGAACAGGCCACTGCGGCCAATACCGCTGGCACGCAAGACAATCTGGCCTGAGCATCTCAAAATACCGTCAATATAGCATTTCCATGACTGTGCGCCACACGTTTTTACAAGGTGTTATATGGCGTACAGTCATGCAGAAATTTCGAATTTCTTCATTTCGATACCACACTCGTCCGGATGGTGTGTAGAATGAAGATTCGTTGCCTCAGTAGCTCAGTGGATAGAGCACTTCTCTCCTAAAGAAGGTGTCGTAGGTTCGATTCCTATCTGGGGCACTTTTTATGCGGATACGCAGCCGATATGCAGTTGCGCCGACATTCTTCTCACACATCGAATTGCACGGTTGCCAGCAACGCCTTGTGATCGCTTCCATCGATTTTCAACGATTTGACCCGACCTGCCAACATGCCGGAATCCAATACGATATGGTCAATGCCCGCAAACGTTGGCACATAATCGATATTCGCAGGCCACGTGAATACCAATCCCCCGGCCGCTTGTTTGGCCGCATCCGTGAACCGTGTTCCCAAGAAATTACGGAACGGTGCATGATCGTCGGTCGCGTTGAAATCGCCCATGAACACGTACCTACGAGACGTATCGTACCGGAGTCGACCAAGCTCATCCAATGAACGCTTCCACTGCTGCCAATATCCATCGGTCGGAGACGTGGTATGCACCGAAACGAAACGGATCTGCGTCTGACCATCATTGAATGCAACCGTGGCTCCTGGCATGAACGACGCGCTCGAATCAACATCATCATCAGCCGGATCAACAAGCGGACTCGCCGACCACAAACCATTGCCATACACGCCGTCCGAACTTGCCACCTGCGCATACGGCAGCAAATCGCCAATACCAGCCTTGTTCAACTCGTCCACGAAAGCATCGGTCGTTTCCTGCAATGCCAGCACTTCCACACGCTCGCTACGCACCACATCGACAATTTCCTGCGCGTCGGCACGACCCTTAAACACATTGCATGTCATCAAACGAGCATAATCATCCTGCGTATTGGCGGACGCTCCCGAAACCGCTGCGATCGCGGCACGTGGAAGCTTCGTCTCATTGTAGAAAAACGGATACTGCCACCATACTTGCAACGCGATCGCCGCAATCGCCAACAATACCGACATTGTTCGTTTCGAAACAATACCGCAAATCAGCGCAATCACCGCAAGAATCGCAAACCAAGGCACCAACGAAACAATAATGGGAACATACGGCCACGCCTGAATCTCAGCAGGCAGTATGTGCGAAACAGTGCCCAGCAAAGCTGCAATCGACAGAATGCCAGCCAGAAAACCGCATATGATATTGCGCACGCGATGCGACTTAGTTTTCTTCAACGTGCGAATAGGCTTAACAGCCTTCGCCTGCGCCGTACGCGGTTTCGTAGGCGTACCAGACCGTGCCATACATCCTCCAACATGGGCATTGCGTTCCATCAGTCAATACATCAATCATCAAATCAGCCATCAAAACCGAGTTCATGACGAACGCCATCGGCAATAGTGCGGCTTCATAGTACCCCAACTTCCACATTCGCTGGCAAATAGTCGCAATCGTCTCCATAAATTTAACGAAAAACAATCGAAACACAAAAATCACCATCTTGCCCCAACCATTAAATACTATTACGCTGGACACATAAGAAATCGTAACTAATGGGGGTACGACGCCTTACGCAAGAGCAATGGCTGCTCATGTATACCGAGAGGGGGCTATACCATGCTGGAACTTGACCACGTGGGGTTTTCGTATGGAAAACGTCTGATTTTAGACAATGCGAGCGCATTATTCGAAGAAGGTTCGACAACGGCAATAATGGGACCTTCCGGCTCAGGAAAGACCACTTTGCTGCGTTTGATGGACGGTTCTTTACAACCAGACACTGGCTCCGTCACCATTGATGGCGCAAATGTCAATTCCATTGACCAAAAAAATCTTCTCGGATCTTTATGCATGCGCATATTTCAGGATTACAGGCTCATTCCATATCTTAACGTGCGAGAAAACATCATGTTGGCGTTTGAAGCGACGCATAAGAACCTCGGACAAACCAAGATTAAGGAAACTTCCCGCGCTGAGAACAACACAATCGATAACTTGCTTGAAGAAGTGCATTTAGCAGGCTATGCAAACCATTTGGCTGGCCAATTGTCAGGAGGAGAGCAGCAACGTGTGGCCATCGCACGCGCGATCGCCATGAAACCACGTGTGATTCTCGCGGATGAACCCACCGGCGCGCTTGATGAGGAAAATACGCAGGCAATCGCAACATTGCTTTCAGATATTGCCCACAAAGAGCGATCCATTGTCATAATCGCAACGCATGACGCTACGGTCGCGCAGCACAGTGACCGCATTGTGCGCATTCAGGACCACAAGTTGGTGGAGCAATGAATGGAATGCCTTACCACAGCACTGGAATCACGAGGCACGTTACCTCTGGATATTTGAGATTCCATCCGATGCTCACCATCTCACTCTTTGTGGTGGCATTATTGTCGGCGATGCTACCCGTGGTGGCCTTAAACAGCTTGAATCTATACGTACAGGCCGCCAAAGAAGGCGCAGCAGGTCAATCCGGAGGGTACACGTACCAAATTTCAGGAGGCAGCAACGATGTAGCCGAAGAACTCAGGCAACAGGTCCAAAACGGTAAGGCCATCGGCGTCAAATCCACACAAGGATCAGTAGGCCTCACCTCCGCCAGCGGCTCTTCACGAAACACCATCGCAGACATAACTTTCCTAACAGGCCCCTCACGATATGGCACGCTCATCGAAGGGCATCAGCCGTCGCAAAAAAACGAAATCTCCCTGTCTCGGGCCGCAGCTGAACAAATTGACGCCCAGCTGGGAGATATAGTCACCGTGCAATGTGACGATTCCGCATTATCAAGCGACTATAAGCTCATTGGCATCACCGTCGATGCTGCGAACACCAACACCGTGTATGCAACAGCAGTGTCTTCCAAAGACAATCTCCAAAACATACAAATGTGGCTCACCGACGATGACGCTACTGTAAATCAGGGAGAAGTCGCAAAAGAGAGCGTAACCAACAATGTCAATATCGGATACATCAAATCGACAATACGAAATGCCGAAGAAACGGTTCGTACTCGCGATCTGCCAGGATGCCAATGGTACGGAATAGTTCTGTTCCTTTGCTTGCTGTGCGTACATATCGCAGTAATGACGGCATTCTTCCGAGCAGGTCAGTGTTCCGGAGATGCTGTGGTAGAAGCTCTGGTAGCTTGCGGATTCCCCCTCACCACCAGCAGATGGACAGTGTTCCGAGGATTGCTTATTTGCACAATACCCGGAGCCGCAATTGGCATCGCGGCCGGATATGCGGTATTCGGTCTTAGTTACAGGACCATAGGCAACATATTCGCCCAATATTGGGAATGGCAACCATCAGCAACTTCCCTGCTGTCCATCTTTTTTGTCGCAGCGATTTTGCTGTGCTCGCTATGCTTGACATGGTTGGTTTTGTTCTTCCGCATGTCCTTTAAGCATGACATCACAACCAGAAACGCATTATGGTACATCATTCTTTCCTCGGCCGTTCTGATGTTTTCTTGTGTGGCGATAGAACGTTATCATGCAGCCGCATGGCCGTTTGGCGGATCAGTGGGCTCGGTCATGGGGGCTTGCGCTCTGGGGCCTATGCTCCTTTCACTGCCTTGGCTTTTCCGCACGCCAGCACAATGCAATGCGATAGAACGTACACGGAGTTTGTCTGCCCCGGTATGCGCATTGGCACTCTTATTGTTAGGTGCCAGCTCATTGTTTAGCGGGCAAATGATGATAGCGACAGGCAATTCGGATAATGGGCTGTTCATCGCCGATTATTTGACTCAGGATGACTTGAACTATCTTGCCGGCAAATATCCCGAGACTCTAGACAAAGCCATCGTGCTCACGGCACCGGATGAATCCCGGTATCTGGTCCGCGCCGCGACTTCCCATGCTTACGATTGCGTCATTCAACATGGTTCCGACGATGCGGATTGCTACTCAGATTCCGATAATGAAACCACTGTCATGCTTGTCGATAGCAACTCGTCTTTAGCCGGTAAAACCAACGACGTTCATATTACTGAAAGCGGCAACACTGGCATCATTCTCATCGATCCCGCAACCCAAAAAATAACTCAGGCAGCACAAGTATCCACCGAGGGCACCGACTCGCTGCTCAATGATTACACCATGCCCGGCGTGGTTCTTGGAATCGACTCACCACAAGCAAAAACGCTTGGCCTTACGCCAAGCAACCGGCATACTCTCATCATGACCGATTTCCCGTCAATCGCTTCCGGCGTTCGCGATTCAATTCGATCCGACATCATTAACCGTTGCGGGTATGCATTCATTACCGAACACGACACCACCTCTTACCGCTCCTACATGGCACGCGCCATTGCCATACCAGCTTTGGCCACAATTATCAGCGGCCTGACATTCGCCGCATTGGCCATATCAACACGTCAAACGCAGTCAACATTACGCTGGACGCTTCAAGAATTCGGTGCATCACGATTCCAGCTCATGCGTTTGTTCAGACCTTTAGGAATAACCATGTCGTTGGGATCAACCATAGCCGTATTCTTAGGGTGGCTGGGCTCGCATCCTTGGATTATTGCGCCCGCGAACGAATTCGGCACCACTGGCTGGTGGTGGCTCATACCGCTACCTGTCATTTTTATTGAAACGGCATTGTTCTGTTGGTGGTTTTCGCTACCTGAGCGCCGCAATCAGTGACCACTGGATTCGCCTTCGCACATAACCGGACCATAATTGGACTTAGGAGAATCGCGTAATAAAAAAAATCCCGAGGAGCAGTGCTCGACTCGGGATTCAAAAAAAGTTTAAGTGCGGCGACGTGCTACTCTCCCACACCCTCTCGAGTGCAGTACCATCGCCGTGCTAGGCCTTAGCTTCCGGGTTCGGAATGGGACCGGGCGTCTCACCTAGGCTCTGATCACCGCAAGATGAAATAATACGCACACATGCCTCAATCACCAAATCACGGCGTGTCGCAGATTGCAATCGTCTATCACAGCCGCACGGCATGGCGAACAGAGCGCGCTTGCGCCGATACGCCATCCCACTTGCGTCGCGGATGTCGGATCGGTGGTGGCGGCACGTGTGCAGTCGGCGCCGTTGGCCGCACAGGAGGTGAATTTGGGTGCTCCCCGATCGTCGACCGGATCGCCACAACCGGCTTTGACCAAAGAGGCGACTTGCACACTGGAGGTGACGGGCTTGACGAACGATCCGCCGATACCGGTTCCCGCGATGGCCGAAAAAATGCATTCTTTTGCTCAATATATGGAGACATCATCCACGCGCAGTTTTATAGATTCCCGCCAGTCACATACCGACGCGCCGTTATCAAAATTTGTGGCTCTTGCGACTACTGTTGCCCCAATAACCGATATGAAAGCACGAAAGAAGGCCAGCAATGACGATCGCCTCCTGCGGTTCCGTTTCCGCACTCACATTGGGTCTGCCGAACTCCTCTGCGGTTCCCGCAGAAAAGGCAACGTTGCCGAAAGGCCTGTTCGTGGCGAGAATACCGGTTTCAGCCAAAACAAAACAACGATTGGCGAACGACATCGAGACGATCACCATGTTGTCTCTGCTGCGGCCAAGCAATACACGGCTTGCCGTCGGAACACGCATTCCGGAAGTACTGGCAATCGGATTGCGCCTGCATGCCAAGAACGCCGCCATACCGACGGATATCGTCGAGCTGATTGCCATGCAACGCAAGTCGGGAATCGTGTTCGTATGCGTGCGCGACGCCGACTTCGAAGGTACGAAGCGGCAGGAGTGCGCGTTCGCCGTGAGACGCGCGCTGCCGGGACGCGCCGGTCACACACCTACATTCAAAGTGTTCGTCTCAGATTGGAAACCGGCCGGCGAAGCGATGCTGGACATCGGCGATCCTGCGGTCGATTCCATCGACGCGCTGTGGGAGTCGTTATGCTCGCAGGTGACGCTCGGCAGCGCCTCTCCCACGGCACTGGACGCGCGCATGACACGGCGTATGCAGGCCGCACAGCTTACCGAGCAGATCGATAAGCTCACGCGCGATCACCAACGGGCAAAGAATCCCGAACAGCGCAACGAAATCTTCACCAAGCTGCACAAGGCGAAGAACCAGTTGGAGGAACTGAGGAAGCTGGAAGCCTAGGAACCGCTAGAAACCAAGCTCGTGCGGCCAAACTGGTCGAGCCAGCGCAGAATAGCCCCTTCCCGCAACGCCCATGGGCAGATTTCCACTTCCTTGACGTCAAGCGCCTTCATGATCTCGTCGATCACCAAGCCGCCACCGACGATCTGATACGTGCGCTCCGGCGTGACGCCCGGCAATGCGGTACGCTGGTCCGGCGAGATGGCCGCAAGACGGGGAAGCCAATCCTCAAGCTGGTCAATCGTCATGATCGAAGTGTCCACGCGGCCGGGCTGACGCACCACGCACCGGCGAGACGAGCCAGGGAACGAATGGTCTTCGATGTGCCGACGGCATGCATCGGGTGCTTCGATTTCGGGAACGCCTTGACCATCGGCTCAAGAATCTTACGGATGTTCCTGCGCGCGTCTTCCAAATCCCTATCATTCGCAATACCGTTTTCCGGTAGGAATTCACGGGTCACACGACCGGCACCTGCCGGCACGGACAGCGCTACTGTGGGATCCTCATCCGAACCCATAGCCACCTCGAGAGAGCCACCACCGATATCGATGACCAGCAGCCGACCGGCATCCCAACCATACCAGCGGCGAGCTGCAAGGAAGGTGAGTCTGGCCTCATCCACACCGGACAGCACCGTGACCGGCTGGCCGACGACGTTTTCGATTCGTTTGAGGATCCTGCTGCCATTCGGAGCCTCACGCAATGCGGATGTGGCCAGCACGAGCAGTTGGGTAATCTCATATTCTTTGACCAGCCCCATGGCCTTTTCCACAGCTGCGACCACAGCTTCGACTCCGGCCTTTTTGATTGTGCCATCGGCCTTGAGATATTGCATCAATCGAACAGTGCTTTTCGTGCTGGCCTCAGGTTCCGGACGGCGCCAGGCGCCGCATCGACGATGAGCATGTGAACGGTATTGGAGCCAATGTCAAGCACGCCAAGACGAGTGACATGCGAATGTAAACTAACCATGCTTTCAAGCATAGTGACATCGCACTCCCCCTTTCACCTGACATTACATTGACAACCTTTGCAAATATTCGAGTGGCCATCCTATTCACCTAGGATGGCCACGCAACATTCACAGCGCCGACAACGATTGCAAAGCGCTCACAAACATCATCCGTGCAGTTCGGCTACGAAATCTCCGATTCGCCTCAGACCCTCACGAAGCGCCTCACGGGAGGCGCATACGAAAGCCGCACATGGGTGTCGGCAGTGGCCTCGCCGAAATCACGGCCCGGCGTCAACGCCACGTGCGCTTCCTTTAACGCACGTTCGCAGAACGTCCACGCGTCAAGACCGGTGCCGGAAATGTTGAAGTACGCATAGAACGCGCCATTCGGCTCAACTTCCAACGGCAGACCGATCTCAGCCAATCCGTCGACCACAATGCGACGACGCTCCAGCAACTCCTGACGACGTTCCTCGCACACGGCCAACGTTTCCGGAGTGAAGCACGCGAGCGCCGCATGCTGGGTGGGAGTATGCGCGCACAGGAAGAAGTTGGTGGCGAGATCGTCCATGGCTTCGAGCGCGCATTCAGGCACGACCATCCAACCCAGTCGCCAGCCGGTCATGCCGAAGAACTTGGAGAAGCTGGAGCATACGATGGCGTCCGGGTCGCAGGCGAGCACGGATTTCACGTCGGAGCCGTCCGGTTCGCGGTCGGCCAGGTCAAGGTAGGTTTCGTCGACGATGCGCCATGCGCCGCGTTCTTTCGCCAGGTCGCACACGGATTTCAGGGTGTCGAAGGCGATGGTGGTGCCGGTCGGGTTCGACGGCGAGGTGATCATCACCGCTTTGGTGCGATCCGACCAGTATTCGCGGCACAGTTCCGGTGTGAGATGGAATCGGGTGGCCGCGTTCGTCGGCACGTCCACGACTTCGCCGCCGAACGCGCGGACCAGTTCGCGATTGCACGGGTACGACGGGTCGGCGATCAGCACTTCGTCACCCTCGTTCACCGTCAATGCGGCGGCAAGCAGCAGTGCCGTGGAACCTCCGGCCGTGATCGCGATACGTTTCGGATCGACGTCCACATGGTGGCGTTCCTTGTAGAAATCGGAAATCGCCTGACGTAATTCCGGCAAGCCCATTGCAGCGGTATACGGCAATGGACGGCCATCATACTGTTCGCGCATTGCATCACGCACTGCGGGCGGAGCGCCGAAATCCGGCTCCCCCAAGCTCAACTTGACCACATCGGTACCTGCGGCGATCATCTCGTCGGCCATCGCACCAAACACCATGGCACGGAACGGATTAGCAATCTGGGCGCGGTGCGACATCTGCGGCAGCGCGCTGTTCTCAGCATTTCCCATAGTTCGTTTGTATTCTTCAGACGCGACAAATCGCAAGTACCGTCCCACCGCCGTTGCGTATCGTTTCGAAAACAGAAAATCACATGTCATGTGTAAAGCTGGAACCACTAGCATCATGCGCCAGCGGCAAGAATCACGCTTCAACGATTTCGCAATACAGTCTCTCCAACCGTTCCTCACGCACTTTTTTGGCGAGCTCGCATTCCCACACCACGATCACTTTCCAGCCCATCGCTTCAAGTTCGGCATGCTGTCTGACATCTCGTTCGTGGTTGCGCAGCAGTTTCGCACTCCAGAATTCCACATTCGATTTCGGTACGCGTGTGGCTTTCGGGCAGTTTTCATGCATATGCCAGAAACAGCCGTTGATGAACACCATCGTGCGGTATTTCGGCAACACCACGTCGGGATGCCCCGGATACCGCTTGTCGTTTTTGCGGAATCGCAGGCCTTTCGAAAAAAGAAAACTCCGTACCATCATTTCGATGGAGGTGTCTTTGCCTCGGATATGCGACATGATGTAGCTTCTCGTGCCACGCTCGTATTTCTCTTTTTTTGCGGATTTCCGAGGTTTTCCGGTCTTCTTAACGTGTTCCTGCGCTGCCACAGCACACCATTATGGCAAGATCCGGCAAAATACGGCAAATCGGAAAAGCATCCGGACAAAACGCAATGCAAGTGCGATACGGATCAACGCGCGTTGCAATCACGCATGGCGTACGCTGGAACTTGCAACGCAGCAATATAAATGAATCAACACTATTCATGCAGTTTACGAAAGATGGGGTTTGATATGGCTCGTATTCGTGTCGCGATTCTCGGCGCAGGCCGGATCGCGCAACATATGGCTGACACGCTGGTGAAAATGGCCGAAGACGTTCGTTATGCGGATTTGATGGAACCGTATGCTGTCGCCGCACGAAATGCGGTGCGTGCGGCCGATTTCGCCGCGAAATACGGTTTTCCAGTTTCATACGGTTCATATGAGGAACTTGTGGCCGATCCGAACGTGGACTTGGTGTACATCGCTACGCCGCACAATCTGCATGCGGAACAGGCGATATTGTGCATGAAAGCCGGCAAGGGTGTGCTGGTGGAGAAAGCATTCGGCGCGAATGCGGCACAGACCCGTGAGATGTTAGCCGTTGCAAAAGAAACCGGCATGCTATGCGCGGAAGCGATTTGGACGCGATACATGCCGTCCCGCGCCATTATCGATAAGATTCTCGCCTCCGGTGCGATTGGTGAAATACAGGCGATCGATGCGAACCTGTGTTACCCCACCACCGCGAAGGCGCGAATCACTGATCCCGCGCTTGCCGGTGGCGCATTGTTGGATGTTGGCGTATATCCGATCAATTTCATCGACATGATCATGCATAATGCGCCGATCGCTCGCATTGAATCGTCGATGCGAGCGTACGAAACCGGCGTGGATGCGCATAATTCCATGACGTTCTATTACGAGAACGGTGTGATGGCGACCGCGCAAAGTTCGATTCTGTGCCATAGCGACCGCACGGGATCCGCGTGGGGAACCGATGGTTATATGGTGTGCCAGAACATTAATAATGTTGAGGCGATTGACGTGTATGACGGCAATCATACGGTTGTTGCACATTACGATGTTCCCGCCCAGCTCACCGGCTACGAATACGAGGTGGCGGCCGCCGCACAGGCCGTAATCGACGGTCGCACCGAATGCGAGGAAATGCCCCACGCAGACACCCTGCGCATCATGGAACTCATGGACTCCCTGCGCCGCGACTGGAACCTCACCTACCCCTTCGAACGTTAAGCTCCAATATTAGTTTCAGCGTCGGCGAATTGCGATTCCGTTCACACAGCCGACGCTGAAGCATTCATTGGCAGCACATATAATTTCTCCTTGCACTGGTTGAGGAGGAACATTATGGGATTGCTGAGCAAGTTCATGAACGCGCTTATTGGAGAACCGCCCGTCTCCAAAACGGCGACTCAGCCCGGGCCCAAGCTTGCGCGGCAAAACGTTCCCAATCCCACGCAACAGCAGACGACGCAACGCAAGTCCACTGTACAATCACGTCAAACGCAACAGCTTACGCAACCATCCCAATCATCACAGTTGGCGCGATCGTCATACCGCGCGCAAACACAAACCACAGCTCGCAATACTTCTGTCACAACGAATCGTTCGCGAGCGCAATCTCATGCCAATTCACAACCGGCTCAGAAGCTTATGCCGCAACCGTTGCTTCCCGCCGATCAGATTGCGCGGGCGCGAAATATCATCGGCAAAATCGAAAAGCATGAGTTAAGCGACGAGCAGATCAGCGCCATCGCCGGAGCGGGTCACAATACGCTGGTGCTCGCAGGTGCGGGAACCGGCAAAACCACTACCATCGTCGGCTATATCGCATGGCTGCTGAACACAGGCACCGCCACTCCCGAAGAGATTCTGGTGCTATCGTTCACCAAAGCTTCCGCCGACGAAATGTCGAGCCGCATCACGCAAAGCACCGGCAAAGTCATTCGCGCATGCACATTCCATAGTCTCGGACTGGAAATCTGCCGTTCCTCCACCATTGCCAATCGTCCAATTATTGACGGGCACACGTCAAACAATGTGGTGCGTAACGCATTTGAATACCTGCTTGAACACAATGTTTCTTACCGTCTTCTGGCATTTAAACTTATGTCGCAACAGTTGCTTGATAAATATTCCACAGCTGCACGACTTGAGAATTTCCAGCTTCCAACAGACGATTATGCATTCAATCAATATCGTCAGAATCTTATCGATACCACACAAACCATTATCCAGCATATGCGGTCAAACAATATTGACACTGCTGGAATGCAAGCTCTTAACGAACGTTATGGCGGTAAAAACATCGGTCGTAATCGTGAGATGCTGCAGCTCATAGAACCGCTTTATCACGCCTATGTGCAGAATTTCGCAACCAATAATGGTATTGATTTTCCGGGAATGATCGTTGATGCCATCAATTGCGTCAATAATGGCTCGTACCGGCACCCATATAAATATGTGCTGATTGACGAATATCAGGACATGTCACGACCGCGTTATGAGCTAATCCGTGCGCTTCGCTTGCAACATGATTTCTCACTATTCTGCGTTGGCGACGACTGGCAGTCGATTTATCGTTTTGCAGGCAGCGACCTTCATCTCATTCTCGATTTCGACCGAATTTGGCACGCCTGGGTCCGACCCGCATGTTCCAGATCACCACCACACGGCGCTTCCGTCAAAGCCTTATCGATGCAAGCGGAGCATTCGTGATGCGCGATACCAATCTGTATGTCAAACATCTCAATAATCCCAGCGATAAGAAGGATTATTCGTTGAAAGCACTTGGCGGGCATACTGAGGAAGAACGATTCAATGTGATCGTCGAGCAATTGCGCAAACTACCGAAAACCGCGTCCGTACTGTTGCTTGGCCGGTATCGCAGCGATATCAATCTCATGATTCGTTGCGATCAAAGCGGTCTGTTCTCCATCGACCAAAGCACTGGAAATATTCGTTTTCTCGAAAAACCGGATATGGATATTCGTTTCATGACCGCTCATGCTTCCAAAGGATTGCAACGCGACTTCGTATTTCTGCTCTGCTGTTCCGGCGGATTGAAAGGCTTTCCAAGCACGATTCCCGAAGAGCCGCTGCTTGGTCTGCTACTGCCGGAAGTGGAACGATGCCCGCATGCGGAGGAACGGCGACTGTTTTACGTGGCGATGACCCGATGCAAGAAGAAACTGTTCTTCATCGTGGATCAGACCCGCCCGTCGCGATTCATGTATGAACTGCATAGCAAGATCTGCCCGAACATTTTCCGAGGAGTCAAACTTCCTCCGCAATGCCCGAATTGCGGCGAAGCCTAAGCTTGCGGCACAATCGCAACGATCCGAACCGCTCATTCTACGGGTGCACCGGCTTCCCAAACTGCCGCTACACCCAACAAGCAAAATAAGCGTGGCATACGTGATGTGAAAGTTTAACGATTATCTGTCGTTCGTGGTCTCTCGTGAGAAGAGTCTGTCGCGCGGCAAGCATGCGTCGGCTGCGTATGTGGAGCAGCTTGAACCGGTGTCAAACGCGCAGTCTGGTGTGCTGAAAATGTTGACTGCGACTCAGTTGCGTGGTTTGCGCCCGCATGAGTCGCTGATTCTTGCGGTGTTGTGCGATTTGGATTGGCGTCGCATCAATCCGGATTGTTCCGACGATGATGCGTCACTGTTTGAACGTTTTTCCACACAGCACAGCTTGAGTTTGTTTGATTTGCAAACATTATTGTCTACGCTGTTTCCGTATGTCGATAATAATATTCAGCAGTGCGGTTCTGCTTTTTCCACGTTGAATTATTCGTATTTCACAAGTGCGAATCGCACTCGTTTCGGCAATACTTCTTTGGTTTGTATGTGCGACAATGAATCGTATGCATTGACCCAGGAATGCGAGTCAATGCTGCATCACGCAACATTCCGAACGTTCTTTACAGATACCATCGAAGCCAGCTTGTTCAATGCGCTTGCACTGTCAAGGGAAGCTCGCAAGCGTCGCATCATGCCTGATCATGGGTTCATATATGGCGAGAAATATAGTCTTGCCGATGTCATGCGATTGTGCGCGTGGAAGGATGAGCAGATTCCGCAGAATGTGGGCGGATATAAGCTTGACACCTACACGAATTCTTTGCCGATCTTCATTAAATATGAGGCAAGCCAGTATGGCGATCGTTTCTTGAATCCTGGAGAAATTGAATGGTTCAGCAAAAACAATCGTTCTTTGCAATCTCCGGAATTCAAATGGCTGCTTGATGGAACCGAGCATACGTCGGAATGGAAAAACCGTCATTTTGTTCCCATTTTTATTCGACGTAAGGCCGAGGAAAAGGAGAAATCCTACTATTATGTCGGTTCGGAAGTAGCTGTAGACGATGCGCATGAGTCAGTGAATATCGCAGATGACGAAACCCAATCAAAGGTCGTGATTTCCACACTGAAACTCGCGAAACCGGTTGACCCCGAACTCTACCGTCACCTCACCGGCAACCCAGCATTCTAGTTCCAGAAAATTGCTGACGTGGCGGAAAGTCATTGTTGAACCGACGGCCGACACGCCTCAGACATGGAAAATGTCACCTCATCTGCAAAAAGTGACACAGTGCATCGTCGATGATCGCTCAAGCCTTTTCAAACCACCTTTTCACACGTGCAATCCACCCTACAATCATATGCAGATGTTCGTTTGAACAGAAAAGTAACATGTTTTTGCAGAACAAAAAGAACACGCTCAATGTTACTTTTTACAATGTCATTTTCAAGACCTGCAATCATTGCAACATCAACGATTCTCAGCATCATCAATTGCAAAAACAGTATTTTCCACGGTGTCACAGCCAAAAAAGCGTGCTATCGTTAGTCACGGATACAGCAAGCATCCATCAACAACATGAAACAGACTTCAAGAAATGATGTTCGTTTGCTTATCTAAACGAACATCAAAACGAACACTACTATTGTTCATGACATTATGCGAACACATCGCAGGAAAGGAATTCATCATGGCAGATGAAAAGACCGTCATCAACGTGGATCTGAACATGTTCGGCCAGGACGCGGACGCCAAGACCGCCGCAGCCAACGAGGTTGCCAAGAGCCTCGGCATCAGCGACGAAGCCCTCGCTCAGGTGGAGGAATTCAAGGCAGCCCTCACCGCGCATAACGCTTGGGACCTGCCGTTCATGGGCTACGTGAACGAAGACGGTTACGGCTACGCCTATGTGCCGGACGCGGCCATCACCATGCATCCGTATTGGGATGCGCACAAGGAGTTCATGAATCTGCCGGATGACGTGCAGACCGCTTTCGCCATCCGTATGCTGTTCACCCACCGCCCTGTCGACCGCTACGGCGCCGACATGTTCCTGCACTACCACCGCGGCTTCCAGGTCAACTTCGTCGGCAGCGGCGCCAACAAGTACTGACCGACCCATAGGACGTTGTATGAGCGCCCCATAGGACATATAACGATTCCCATACCGCCGCGGCGGTACTCTCCAGAAAAAGAAAGGCGCTTGGCTCGAGCCAGAAAAACCAGCTCAAGGCAAGCGCCTTTCGTATGCGCTGAAACGAAACTACCGCGCGTCTCTAAAAATCGCCCATATCAGGCGCATCGAATCCCATGCCAGGTCCTTCCGGCCCCGGACCGCCCGGACCTCCGAGGAATTCGCGCGCTGACATGCCATTTTCCTTACGGGATGAGTCCACGGCCTCCTGCATCACCCGGCGAACCTCAAAACCATGCACCACGTTCTTCAGTACCACAACACCGTTGCCGGAAGACTGGTCGCGCGTATCAAGTACCAGCGTGCTCAAACCGAACAGGCGCTGCAGGAACGTGCGCTCCACACTAATATCCACGATGCGGAATAGTTTGATGAGATTGAATTTCTCGTTAAGGATGCCGGTTTTGATGCTCATCTCCTGATCGGTGAGCGTGTACACGGTAAACGTGAACGGCGTACGACACCAATTACGCTTGCGCTGACACCACAGAACATTACCGCTTGCGACCTTCATATCATTCCCTTTTCCTTCGATGGAAAGCCGCCCTGTTGCGGCAACACTGCCATTCTACCGGGCGCCGCCGTACGGCCATGCCGCTCATTCCAAATCATGTTTCACACATCGTTTCACACAGTATTTCGGCATAATCTTTTCGCTCAATCAAAAAGAAATGCAACAGCATTCAAGCGACTATTCAAAATCATCGGCTTTTCGCCGTGAAAAGAGCAAAAAACATGCGCGACAACGGCAGCATGATATAGGCTGAATAAGGATATGTCTTGTTCCACGAAGCACCCGTCGTCAACGCGGCACATGCAATCCATGTTTTTAAAGGAAAGGCATGCAATGAGCAACGAACACGGTAGGATCAACCGTCTGCAGGAAGTCGAGGATCTCACCGAGTACATCAACAATGGATGGCTGCATTCCGGCGAATCCGACGGCCCGACGTTCCTATGGAACGACATGATCCGCGAGGCCAGTCAGGAAGATGCCGAAAACCGCAATAATGTGCCCGTAGCACAGCTTTCCGACGCGGACATGGTAATCAGTATGCCCATGCAATGGTATTTCGATTCCATCGCCGCCATGGTGCCCACAGCCGAACGCACCGATACCGGCGTGGAGATTCCAAGAATCGACATGCCAACGTTCCATCTTGATTCGCAGGCGCTTTCCGGCGTGGACGCGGTGGTCGGCAATGCCATCGTAAGCACACGTTGGCTGGATGCTGTCGGCAATCTCGCCAAGGCAGTGGAAATGACCGCGCGATTCGTTGGCAACGTCGCAGATCGAGACAATGAGGGCTTCGACTATTTGAAAGACCTGATTCAGACCGTGCGCGTGTACATGGACGCCGTGGCCTGCAATGCCGATCCCATGACCGGCGAACAGGCGCTGAATATCATCACGCAAGTGGCCTGCAATGAGGATTTCCGTCTTAACGCCATGCAGATGGTTGAACTGCTTTCGTGCGGCCTGTCGTTCGCGCAATGGACGATACGCGCATGTTCGCTTACGATGCGTTGAATAAGGGCATTGCACGATGAGTGATTTCGCCACGTCTGCTTCGAGGTTGTCAAACTCGGCAGATGATTCCGACAGCCGCGACATGCAAACTGATTCGCAGTCTGTTGCGCAAGTGAAAACCGATTTGGGTTTGTTTGAAGACGCTGATTCCTTATCCGCAGAAGATTTGAATAATCTCGCGATGCTTGATCCTGCTTTGCTTTCAGAAAAGGAGATTGCGCAGGCCGCGCAGAATCAGTTCGATCATGCCGTACAGTTTTTGCGACATGACTTGCTGCGGATTAGTGGTGACATTGATGAGGCTGATCGTTTCCTGCGTGACAATCATACTTCCGAACCGCTCGCCGATGCGTATGCGGCACGTCTGATTGCTGCCGAACGTTGGCAGGATCTGCTCGATTTTGTCGATCTGGTGTTGCGGGACAAACCTAATCAGGTCACGATGATGTTCCCCGAAGAAGTGGTGCCTACGAGTGGGAGACGATTCGTGAGGCCGCTTTGGAAGCGCTGGGACGCAGCGACGAACTGGTTGCCATGTATCAGGAACGCTTGGATGATACGTATGATCCCAATACCGCACTCAATCATCTGAAACTCCACGCCTGGTTGAATCAGCAGTAGTCCCGATTCCTCCACTCACTGGAACAATCCTCCCGCCCACGGGCCTCCCGGCGTCCGTTTTCCTCCACCGAATGGAGGAAGACACCCGTGTGCGGGAATAAAAAAGGACCTTCCGGGAACCCCGATGGGGCTCGACCAGAAGGTCCATAAGTTGAATGCGGCGGCGTGCTACTCTCCCACACCCTCTCGAGTGCAGTACCATCGCCGCGACCAGGCCTTAGCTTCCGGGTTCGGAAAGGGACCGGGCGTCTCACCTGGCCATGACCACCGCAAAACCAATACAACGGCCAACCCCGACGGGCCGGCCGGCAACGGAACCACGCCACGATTCCGATCGTGGCGGTCCGGGAACCGGACAACGGACGCGAACAACCAAACGCTTCACCGGTATCGTCATCGTGACCACAAGAAACAATGCTCCTTGCCATC
>ENA-OQBT01000045-OQBT01000045.1-human-gut-metagenome-genome-assembly--contig:-NODE-45-length-72160-cov-8.627573_pt1 | contig 72160 bp, 68 predicted proteins | sample MGYA00242749_ERZ504557 | MGnify/ENA primary metagenome ERZ504557 (study PRJEB26092, sample SAMD00036243) | human gut metagenome | host: Homo sapiens | study: EMG produced TPA metagenomics assembly of...
AGTTGAATACGTACCCTCTAGTAATAAGGACTTTGCATACTCAACACGATATTTATTAAGAAGCTGCTTGAAGTTGCATCCGAAGTAGTTGTTCACCGCATTACTCAGGTAGGTCGTATTCGTGCCGAAAACAAAAGAATACTTATATCACTATAAATCAACAATGTAACTACCAAATAAAAAACTACTCTGTCTATTGGTTATCTATAGAAGGTCTAAATAAATTTTTATATATTATCAACGGAGGACAGTTTGCACGAATAATTACATTTATTGAAGATAGGAAAGGTTTTCTATTATTTCAAAATGCACCTTAATAGTGCAAAATAAGCAAATATATGTACAGCAAGAGTGTGCAGATAAAAGGGGGGCCGATTTAAGCCGCCGTACCGTTATGTATCAAATGCAGAGCCTCTCTTTCAGGGATATCTCCAACTGTTTCACCGTATTTCCATCAATACTTATTCTTTATCAGATATCCTGCAACACAAAGTCGAATTGCCGAAAGATTTCCGCCCCTTGGTATATTTTACTAATTATTTAAAGAGAGGTTATTATCCTTTCGTTTTGGAAGATGATTTCGATGTGCGATTGCAACAGATTATCAACCATACTTTGGAATCTGAAATTGCCGCCATATTGAGCGCCAGCCGTAATAATATTGAAGATTATAGCCTGTACATTGAAGAAGCCGGATAAATGAATGTCATACCCTTGTGGCAATTAGGTTTGGGTTATTAAAAAGCCGGTCAATGAGGAATTTCAGTAACAAATGCCCATTGGTGAACTGTACCTGTCGTTATAAAGGGAAAGCGGCATGAAGCTTCCCCAGGGTAAGATTTCTTATTCCGGAAGGTTCCTGAAAAAAGCGATGGAACTGATATACAATTCCAAACGTGTCATGTTGTAATCCATTGTGTATCTCCCAGCTGATAGGCGTACCATAAAATAGGGGTGTGAATGCCTTTATTCCGTATCTTACATATCCTCCAATGAGTAGCCTGTATATTCTATCTGATATCTTTTTAACTCGCCTATAAGTTTTTGGGATTTTTCTTTCAAGACCGGCATAGATATTTTATTCCGGTTAATCTTTACCTCTGCTATCCGGGCTGTACGGTCAATACGGTTTACAGCTACGATATCAATTTCATTTTCTCCTTTTGAATCCCACCAGTTTCCTATAATCGTGAAACGCTCCTCTTCCCATAACTTTTGTTGGAAATATCGCTCCAATACCAAACCGGAATAAACATCATATCCTTTCTTTACAATATCCAATAATAAATCCGACCGGTGATTCTCCACCAAATCAAGGTTAGGATAGATAAAGCGGAACCAGAACTGCAGAAAATTGTCATTCAGCTTGTACTTGACTCCCTTGCTCCGTTCAGACGCAAAGATGGGACGCATTTTCTTCAAAAGGGTATAATTGATTTCAAGGTTGCGCAGATAGGCACTTGTGGTGATACCTAAAACTGAGTCGATCTCACCGGATGTATTTTTCCCGTCAGCTATCAGGCTCAAGATAGAATAATAAACGGCTCCCTCTTTTCTAAATTCCATATTGATCAAATCATTCCCTTCTGTAAGAAAAGGCATGTATTCATTGGTAAAGCAAGTAAGCATTCGTTCTTTCTTGAAAGCACCTTCGTCCATCAATGTTTCTATATATTTTGCTACCCCACCGGTCAGCATATAAAGACAAAGTAAATCCGCCGGAGTATAAGCAGGATGATAATGCCTTAGAATCTGTTTCTGTGTTGCTATGCTGAACGGCTGCAAGTCCAGACGCTTGGTCATCCGTCCATACATGGCCGATTTTTTATCCTCAAACAGTTCTTTCATCAGTGAATAAATGGAGCCGCAAGTAATGAAGTTTATTTTCATATCCGACTTGTATTTATCCCATAATTCTTGCATGTCGGCAAAAATACTCTTGCGTACATAAAAGAACTCCTGTACTTCATCTATCACTAGATTCAGCTGGTTCTGAGTGGCATACGAAAAAAGAATATCAAAAATATCACGCATAGAACGTACCGAGCCATAAACGGATATACCAAGTTCCCTCTGTATCTGTCTTTGTATAGAACTGCAGAAGGTAGCTTCCGCCTCGTTTTTCGCCAATATATAAAGCATTGCCTACCTTGAAAATTCCGTCTTATCAGACTGGTTTTGCCGATGCGGCGTCTGCCCATGACTATGGTGAACCGTGCCGATGATGCGGACAATTCTTCCTCTCTTCTGAGAATTTCTAATTCTTTTTCTCTGCCAAAGAAATTCATATATTGTTAACATTTAGATGTTTATAAAAATAATAACGGTTATAATAACCATGGTTATTTTTGCAAATATACTTTTGTTTATTTGGAGCAGCAAGAATTGTGATATAATTTATCTGAAAAAAAAACTGAAAAGAATTATCGGACCTGATAAACTGGAAGAAGAAGCTATCCGGAATCTCATTTTCATCTGTATGAAGCAACAATGTATCCTGAGAATGGAAAGGCTGGAGGATTATTGTTACATAGTCTGAAAAATATAAATCTTTCATACCGATCATAAATCAGGCTCAAAACATTGATGATTATCTGTTTATTAGCATGTCGGGATTCTGAGATTCTCTTAATCTTGAATGGCTCAGCGATAAAAGCCGGTTGTTTCTTTCTTCCTTCATCTACCGTCGAAACACCCTGCCGATAGGCGTTCCGGCTATGAAGGGACATCCTGTCATTGCCTTTTCATTCTCCTTTCCTACCGTTCTTTCACACCTTTCCGTAAAAGGGTACAAACATACGGCTGAAACGGGAGTGAGAGGAAGTAATTTCAACCTTAACCAGCTGATCGTCTGTATGTCTTAAATAAAATGACAGGATGAATGGAGAAGGAAGCATATCGGCTTAACAAGGAAGTAATGCGATGAACAAGCTTGGCTGGCACACGGAACACGATAGGCCTGTACGCAGAACACGGCAACTTTGTACACGGAACATGCTGACGTTTTTTTTAAACGTATTGTTGTTTTTTAAAAACCTGAAGATGTATATTTAAAACCTGAAGGTATATTTTAAAAACATGTCGGCTTATTCAACAATAAACATTAGTAACGTGCAAGCCTCAACATTAGTAACGTATGAACCGTAACGTTAGTAATGTGTAGGCCTGTACGTATATATTGTATCAAGTTTCACCATATCTTGTACCAAGTTTCATTGAACTTTGCACCAAGATCTGCCATATTTCCGCCCCCTCTTGACAAACGCCTTTTTATGTTGTATATTTGTAGTTTGCCAAACTTAAAAAAGTAACTCATGAATGTATTCGCTACTCTCAAAACAGTCTTCTTCGGAAGCAAATTCCTGTCAAGCCCTGTTCCTATTGACGGAACACCGCGTCGTGATCTCGTATCCGCTCTCAACGGGCTGATGCCGCTTTGCCGGACTATACCGGCGTGCGTCTGGCGCTGGATATCCGCGAGGGCCAAGTAGTTCTGGCATTGAACTGGACTCCGCGCACCGACGGGAATGCTTCCACGGGCAGTTACCACTACATCGTGTCGGACGAAGAAGGAGTAAGAGAGATGGCCGACTCACAGGTTCTTCTCACTGAAAACGGTAAGGATAACCTGCCGGGGAGTATGGACGATTCTCGGATACATCCGATAGTCTCAACTGAAAAAACAGAGAAGGATTCCGCTCACTTGAAAAAAGATGTTCAGAAAAAAGCAGGACCAACCTCCCCAGAAGATACTGGCAAGAAAGCGAAATCACATACCCTGATGCAGGAAGTGACCGCTTTCCTCACCTCCCGCTACCGCTTCCGGTTCAATGTGCTTACTGAAGAAACTGAAGTGGCAAGTGTAGAAAACAACATTCCCGATACTCATCTGCGTTACACCAAGGTGGACGAACGATGGATGAACTCACTAAGTCTGGAGGCTATTGAAACGGGCATAGACTGTTGGGACAGGGACATTCAACGCTTTGTGCGCTCACGCCGCATCAGTGAATACCATCCCTTTACTGCCTATTTTGAGCAGCTTCCCGAATGGGACGGCACGGACCGGGTGTCCGCGTTGGCACGCAGGGTGTCCGACGACCCGATATGGGTGAACGGTTTCCACCGTTGGATGCTGGGACTCTCCGCTCAATGGATGCAGCTCAATCCGGATAACAACCGCGCCAACAGTGTGGCTCCCCTGCTGGTGAGCAGCCGCCAGGGATTGGGGAAAAGTACGTTCTGCCGTCTGCTGATGCCCGATACGCTGAAATCCTACTACACGGAAAGTTATGACCTAAGTTCCCCGGCATCCGCCGAAGCCAAGCTGGCCGCCTACGGATTAATCAACTTGGATGAATTCGACAAACTAGGTGCATCCAAAATGCCTTTGCTGAAGAACTTGATGCAAGCCTCCGCACTGAATATCCGCAAGGCTTACAAACACAGCGCTTCATCGCTTCCCCGTATTGCCTCGTTCATCGGCACCAGCAACCGGGAGGATTTGCTGGTAGACCGCACCGGCTCACGCCGCTTTCTTTGCGTCAGTCTGAAACATGCCATAGACTGCACCACGTCCGTAGAGCATAAGCAATTGTACGCCCAGCTTAAAACAGAACTTCTATCCGGTGAACGAAGCTGGTTCAATAAAGAAGAGGAACAGACTATACAGCAACATAATGCCCTATTCTACAAGCATGTACCGAAGAAGAGGTGTTCCGCCTTTGCTTTCGCTTTGCTACAGAAGAGGACAATCCGCAGGAAGTGCTTAGCCTCTCCGCCACCCAGCTGTTTGAACGTATGAAGCAGCCCATCCTTCGATCATGAGAGGGATGACCGCTTACAGCCTGAGCCGTATCCTGCCCCAGCTGGGCGAACGGGTACATACCACCAAAGGAAATGTATACCGGGTGGTAGAATGTTAACTTTCAATTAATTGAGAATTTATCTATGGAAATGAGATTCCCGGTATGGAAGTCGATTAGACGCATTCACACTCTCAAGCATATATTGTCAAGAAGTGTGAATGCCCTTTTCTAGTATATGAATGGGTCATCCGGCATCATAATGAGCGCTGCATACCAAACGTATTTTGTATTTCACCGTACTCCCCGCCTGTAAAAATTTGGATGAGGTTTTAAATCCGAATGCATATATGCTTCCGTTATGATCATATACATACCGTTTCTCAATATCCAATAACGGGTCTCCGTTTCTTAATCCCTCTATGGTTTCATTCAGTTCATCCAGTGATGATCCGCTGAACGTCTTATGCAATACTTTTGCCTCCTCTTCAGTCGGAAGATGCCATCCGTCTGCTTCCTCCTCCTGTATGATATTCCGCACATCGGAAGCGAATCCACTCCACTCATCCAGACTCATCAACAAAATATCCGCCCCTGTGGAACTTGCATTCTCTATGCCAGCTACAATACCGCCGTTCCAGATACCGCCAATTTCGGGTAGCCCGGAAAGATCCGGATTAATGGGAGGCGGCTCACTACCGCCATTACCTTCATCAGCACCGCCAAAATTGAATTTGATGTCTACCGGAGCCTTCCATTCACCTGATATCAAACTGCCCCCTACCGTGACATCACCCGAATAGCTACCCCCGATATTCAATGGCACGTTCGCTTCCGGCTTTCCTTTGAAAGTGTATCCAAACGTCTTTGTCTGACTATTATCTTCCAAGGTTATGGAAAAAACAGTCTGAGAGCCGCTCCCCGGAAAAATATAAAAAGGCTTTGCACTCCAGATTCCACCCGGCTCAGACTCACAAATAATTTCCGTACTCTTGTCTTTGCCGGAATACTCCCTTGTAAACGACAGGGAAGAATATAAAGGCGAAATCTGCAAACTCACCTTTTTAACGTTTGCCGGTATATCTTCCAAACTGATATTGACTAAAGATACAGCATAATAGAGGGTTACAGAAACAGATATATTTTTCTTATTGGCAATTGTCACAGTTGAAGTGCCCATCATTAGCGCGCGTGAGCTTCTGTTATTTTCTTTCATAACAATTACATCATCAAGGCTAGGATCTTTCGGAACGATATATTCCTCTCCCAAACCGGCTATTGCAACAATAGTATATCGGGCAGGAGGTAACTTCATTTCAATCTGAGCGTTATCTGTCATTTTCAGATTTGCAGAACAGCTGCCGTCTTCTGCAAACGCATAGATATAGGCCGGATAATTAATTAGGGACTCTCCGCTAGATCTGGCAGATATCTTTAGAGGAAGATTTGTTTGCGAGACTCCGTCTTCATCGTCTTCTTCATCGTACATCGGGCGTTGGCAAGAAACAGCAGGCAGCAGCAATAGAAACAGAAGCACCTTTAATTCGGTTAATCTATAATTCATAACATATTATTTGTTTGTGGGTTTATTTCTTCTCCATTTATAACTATATCCTCTTCTTCATTTCCCGGAGTCCAACCCGAAATACTTCCTCCCGTTATAATTACATTTCCGTCTTTTACTACAATATTGTATTTATGAATACATCCGGACAATAAGCCGGAGACAGGTCGTCTCGTCGTGTTATGTAATATTTGTTGTTACGGGTATATTCAATGGTGAGATTAACAGAATGGTTTTTCACGGCTTTCGGATCAATGTTTCCGTCATTCTCGCCCCCGTTCAGGATAAAATAAAAAGAAGCATCCTGATTGTTCATGGTGTGTGACGGAGTAATCTGGAAGGTTTCCTTGGGAGTTTCGCTGATGGTGATGCTGTTCGTTTCAAAGGAGTAGTATCCTTGAGTCATCAACCCATTTCCTTCAAGTCTGATTTTGTCAATAACGGCCTGTGCATATCTCCTTCACCCTTTATGTTTATCTTTAATAGTGACAAAACGTGCTTAAATGAATAATCGCCCGAAAAGGCCACATTGCCAAGGTCGGTATCGTAGGAAAGCTTCCTGGATGTTACTAGAAAGTCATATTGGTCAATATTTTCCCAAGTCCCGTTCTGGCTGTCGAGAGAAGGCATTTTTATATTTTCCTTACTTTCGGCTTTGGAACCGGAGTGGGGATAATATGCGTAAAAAGTATGTTCCTGGTTTTTATCTTTCCAAAAGACACTCTTTTCTGTAGTCCAGGAAGTTCCATCGAATATCCAGCGGACGGCACTGTCATTGTCCATAAAAACACCTATATCATCGGTTTTACTAAAACTAGCGATGGCATTTTCATGATCTTGCAAGTAGCGTGCTCCGGAAACTGTTTTTCCGATTCTTGCCATAATGGATACCGTGTACTCTTTTTCTTGTGATTGCTCTAATTCCTCACTACCTTGGCAGGCAGAGAAGTACATGATCGTCAATAGCGATACATACAGTGATCTTTTCATTCTTTTATTTTATAATAGTGAGGGACAAAACATCAGCTTATCCGTTAAAATTAAAATGAGGACAAGTTGAATTGGTCGAGGATTAAAGCATGTCTGCTTATTGTCGGTAAGAAATTAAACTTGTGTTCGGCTGCGAAAATAATTCATTCTTAGCAAAAAGAAAAATAAAATGATAAAAAGATGAAAATTAAATGTGTTATGCCGGCAACAGCATGAACATTCTTACCGGTATATTCCCATAAAAAATAGTGGAAGGCAATCTTTTGTTTAACGCTTTAGGCTGACTATGACTAAATCTTACCTGTAAATTATCTCCTTCCATTCTTCTACAGTACGTGTAAGGGAAGAAAAATTCACCCCGATACAGACTATTTTACGGTTATCGGTCAAATAAGATCGGGCATAGCCTTTCTCTGCTATTTGCTGTAAAGCCTCCTCTGCTGTTCCGTCCATCTTGAATTCGAAAATGTAAACATATTCGTCCATTTCCAATATGCAGTCCACTCGTCCGAAGCTCTGGCGATTCTCACAATGGATTGCACGGCAATAAACTCCTATCAAACGGAGAATCAGATAAAAAGTGTATTGGAAATGTTTCTCAGTCATATCCAATTCCTTCAAGGAAGTGTGAGAGTCATACGGGATGCTTGCAAGAAAGGCGGTCAGAGAATCACAAAAAGCGGAGGTGTTCCCTTGCTCAAGGCAAGTGACAGCATCGATAATCCAACTGTTGACCTCTCCACCTCCGGGTTTCAAATAATGTGCTGCCAATACGGACAAGAACCCTTTACGCACCTCATTATTGGGAAAATCGAGCAGATAAGTTCCCATACGTCTATTATATTCTTTAATAGTGAGATATCCGCTCTGATAAATCATGGGTAGAGGCTGTTCCACATCAGCCTTATAATCCACAAACAAAGAGGGAACATAATAACGTCCGGCAAGTTCGTTTATCTGCTCGCGGCTGTGTTGCAGCAGACGAACCAAATAGGTGGGAGTACCTGTAGAGAACCAGTAATCACGAATTGCCATACTGTCAAAAGCATTAAGAATGCTGAACGGATTGTAAATGTCGGTCATCCTCTCTCCAAAATGATATCCGTCATATTGCCGTCTGAGAAGTTCCTTCATTTCTTTCACTGTGTACTGATATTTAGCAGCCAACTGTATGGTGGGTTCTTCGAAAAATGCTTCCAGCTCATTCTGGGTGATACCGCACAAGGCTTCGTACCGTTCATCCATACTGATATCCTTAGGCTGGTTAAATCCACTGAAAACACTTACTTGGGAAAACTTTGTTACTCCGGTCAACAATACGAATCTCAAGTATTGATCGGCTCCTTTAAAGGTAGAATAAAAGGATTTCAATATTTCCCGGTTATGGTTCTCCAACAGAACTTGCTTTCCATAATCATCATAAAAACAAGCTTCCGTATCTAATACATCCAAAATAGGTTTGTCATATTCATCAATCAGAACCACCGCACGCCGCCCTGTCTGTTCATAAGCCCGGCGAAGTATTTCAATGAAACGGGTTCCTATGGTTGTATAATTGGGATTCTTGCCATAAATATCTTCCCAGTTCCCTAAATAGCCTTCAATAGTAGCCTCCAGAATTCCGGGTTGTGTATACAGTCCTCCATTAAAGTCTATACGGAAGATAGGATACTCATACCAGTCCTTTTCCAATCCGTCGATTTCCAGTCCGGCAAACAAATCTTTGCGTCCCTGGAAATAACAGGCAAGGGTACTTACCAGCAGGCTTTTGCCAAAACGGCGTGGACGGCTCAAGAAATAAGTCTTGCCTTGTGTTACCAAGTTGTAAATCAAACCGGTCTTATCCACATATACATAGCCATCTTCACGGATTTGGTCAAAACTCTGTATTCCAATAGGGTATTTCATATTTTGTTGCGGTTCTAGAATGAATGATAAAACAAAGATATTAGTAAATGACAAACAAAGCAAATAAAGGATTTGTTTTTTCTGCTTATGACAAGTTTTTCCGTTTCTTATTAATGGATAATCGCCTGTTTCTGTCCATATATATTGGCATTCTGTCCTTTAAAGGATACTTTGAAAAGTATTTAGAATCTATCTATTTTGCAATAAGATATATTTCTTCTACTGAATTTGCTATATTATTGTTTATCAGCATTATACATATTCTTTCGTTTCCGGCACGAATACGACCTACCTGAGTAATGCGGTGAACAACTACTTCGGATGCAACTTCAAGCGGTTGATAAATTCCTACAGGGTGGCTCGCGCCAAGGAGCTGCTGGACGGTAAAGATTGCCCGGTGAGCGAGCTTTTCAGCCGTTGTGGGTTCGCTTCCAAGAGCGTGTTCTATGTGGCGTTCAAAAAAGTAGTTGGCATGACTCCCCTGCAATATATATCGCAGAGCCGGAGTCCTTTTATGATTCAACGCAATTAAGTCCTTTTATAACAATAAACATTTTGAGTTTTTAAATTTATAAATTTAAAGTTTTTCTATTATGAACAAAAAATTTTTAAGTGCAATCCTGTTCGGAGCCTTGATGGTTTCTTCAACAGGAACGTTTGTATCTTGTAAAGACTATGATGACGAAATCGATGAGATCAACGCTACGTTGACCGATTTGAAATCTCAGCTGGCAGCTTTGCAGACAAAAGTAGAGAATGGTGATTATGTAACAGGTATCACCAAGACTGCTGATGGCAAAGGAATGACTTTTACTTTCTCTAAAGGAAGTACTGTAACCGTTACTTTGGATGTAAAAGATGGTGAAGCTGGTGCTCCTGGAACTCCGGGTAAAGATGCTCAGCAAGTTACTGTTGATGAAAAGACTGGTGAATTGAAGATTGATGGTAAAGGTACAGGTATTTTCCCTGCCAAAGATGCTGCAAAAGCTCCTGTCAAAGCAGAAGGTGGATATTGGTACACTTTGAATGAAAAGGGTGAATATGAAAATACAAATATCCCTGTATCTGGTATTACTGTTACTGGAACTGAAGCTACAGGCTATACATTGACAGTATATAGTGCTGATGGTGAAAAGGTTATCAAATTACCGACTGCCTCTTCTACAATTACAGAAATCATGATTGGCGATCTAACATTCGGAGCTGTTACCGTCACCTCTTCTGCAACTGGGCTTGATTGGGGCTATAAGAGCAATGGAAAGATTGATTGGAAAGGACCCAAAGGAAATATTGCAGCCAACCAGTTGATGATTGGACAAATAGCACCTGCTGAAGGATTATTATCTGTTACTCCTGCCAGTGTGGATTTATCAGGCATGACACTTGAATTAATTGACACAAAAGGTGATATCGCTCCCGTTAATATCGTTGCCACTCCGAATAGTACTGATGGTGCTGCAACCGCTCCTAGAGCTGCTGCAACTAATGGTAAATGGAATTTAGCTATCACTTTGAAGAGTGATGTTACTAAAGATAATATTACAAAAGTATTTGGTGCATGGGATAATTCCACTTATAATGCAAAATTGTACGCTTTACGTATTAATGGTAAAGTTTATACCGATTATACAATTGCTGTAAAAGTGGCTGAAGATAATGCCATTACAAATGCTACAACAGTTGGAAATGGTATTACTTTGAGTACAACTAACCTGAAATCAATAGGAAACAATCATAACAAAGCACTGGACAACAACAGTAATATTGAAGTACCTGTTGGCTCTTCATCATTAGTTTGCTCAGATTCTAAGTTCTATGATGGTTACATTGCTTTTGAAGGTACTCAGACAGCAAAAGCTGAAAAGTTAGGCGTTTCTGCTAATGGTATGAATCTGTCTATTAAAGAATCTGCAAAAGCAGAAGAAGTGATTGCTACTGTCCATATCATGAGTGTTGACGGAAAGGAAACAACCAAAAACATAACATTGAAGATTGGTGGTGTCAAATCTGATGATACTCAAACTATCGCTGCTACTACTTATGAATTAGGTTTGGATGACAGCGGAGATTTAAATGCTATTGTTGTAGATTTGAAGGATGCCTTCTCTAGCTTGTCTGCTGCTAATGCTGAAGAAATTAATAAGTTAACTCAGATTACTGTTGAAAATGTTAAAGATCAAGTTAATTTCTTGGCAAATGACTTGACTTCTACTAATGTAACATTCTATACTGATAAGGATGGTAAACCTGCTGATAAATTTGTAGATGGATCAGCAAATAATGGTGAAGTAGTATTAGCTAACTCAGATGCTCGCAATATCCGTTGGATGAAGATTGCCGTAAATGGTAATGTTAATGCTAAGGCTAAGCCAGGTAACTATAATTTGACTTTGACAATCAAGGATCAAAAATCAGGTACTGCCGTTAGCACAATCAAGACAGTTACAATTCCTGTAACAGTTGCTCTGCCTGCTTGGGATAAACTGTTCAAGAACACAACTGCTTGGGAAGATGGTAAGTTTGTTGCCCGTTTGACAGCTTCAGTTGCTAATACACCTGTGGTAAACTTCACAAGAGCATTCCTTCCCAATACAAAGGCTGCTGTAAATGATATCAAGTTGGCAATTGACAAAGTGGATAATAAGGATGTTATAGCAAACCAATCAAGTGCTTCTGTAACTCTACAGAATATCCAAAATACTAATAAGACTTTGAAAGTTAATGAATTGGGTGTTGTAGCTTCTTATACATTTGGAGGTGTAAATGACTTGACTGTTAAGTCTTCTAAGTTCACTACTAAGATCATGTCTATCTTTGAAGGTGCTAAGTTGGTTTACTATACTAATAATGTAGCTGGTGCAACTGCTAAGGTTGGTGCGGACTTTACTATCGCTAAACTTACTACTGCTAATAATAAGAAGAATGGTTTGGCATTACAGTATGGTAAGGGAGAATCTGCTGTATGCAATAGCATTCCTGCAATCGAAGGTGTAACTGTTCAAGAATCTAATTCTACTGCTGCAGACAAAGTTAAAGTAGCTTATGGCGTAGACGGCTTGAATAATGTTACTGCCGTTTCAGATAGCGAAGGTATTAAATTGGTAAATGCCCAAATCGGTGATAAGGTACTTTAGTTCTAACATTCACTGACTTCGCAGGCATTGTGACAACCGCTACAATTGCATTCGAATAATATTAAAATTGGTATATAATATAAAGGGGCTGTTTTTCAGGGACAGCCCCTTTTAACTTATAGAATAACTATCTTAGTTATTTATTTCTTTGAATAGTAACATCAATGTTTAGTAATAATTTCTTCTGTTAATTCTATTCCTTTGAGCTAATAATTTTCTGTATATTATAATAATTAAATTGTATTCTATTGATGCAAAAAAGTAGTAGATCTTTATATATGTCTTATCTCTTTGAACTGATAAAAGATTTCTCCCCAAATGTCATTCCATAGAAAGTTATCCTACATATTCTCTAATGTGTATTAGTATCTTTATACCATTGTAGTTTTGTATATTCCTCATTTAAGTCATTAAGTTCTCTCTGCATGATAAAAGTGGTCATACCTGAAAATGCTGTGATAGGGAATGTTCCTTCTTCCGTAGCATAAAAAGGAGTATTTCTTTTGTAAACCACACATTGGCTGATACACTCTTGAAGTGCATTGTATGTATTTTCATCTGATAATGATTGATAACATTGAGCGAAATCAAAAAAATAGAATGGGGCTTTTAAAACTCCATCATAATTTTGAAGGTTACCGACCGGGAGGAAAGAACCAGATATTTCTGTATTGATCTGTCGTATCAAATTCGCTAAATTTGATAATCCGGCAGTTTTTATTATGCTAATGGTAGCAGAACGTTTATCGCCTTCCATCAAATTCCAATAATGAAAATAATTTTCTGCGAATCTTTGCAAATCAGCAGCTTCTTCAAGCAGACAGGAAATACTGCCGGCATAGATAGGAGTGAATCCCGGAGATACTACTGGGGCAGAGGAAGCCATGATATATGCTGCTTTATTTCTTAATTCATAAGCCACCTCAATACCTGCCATATTACATGCTTCAAAGATAATGAATTCAAATAAATGGTCTGGAAGAGCCATGGCAAAATCTGTTATTTCCATTTCATTATCATTATCAATGATGATGGACCGTGAGCCATTGACCAATGTATGTGGAGGAAGCCAGCCACTGCCATGGGAAAATACGATTAAACCGTAGCTTTTAGCAGGATAAAGCCGAGTTACGTCGTTTATAACTCGTTTAAGCACTTGGGGGGAGGCTGAGTTCTCTTGATCATAGGTATGTATGGTAATATAGCCTTTCTCACTTTTTCCATCAATTTCCATCAATCGTGGAGAGTCCTTAAATGGTGTATCCTGATACACTATTATTTTTCCATCTGTTCCGTCTTGCCATCCATTTTTAATTTGAACAAGTTTGTCATAGGTTTCCGCATCAAGATTATTATCTCCTCCCAGATAAACCAATAGTGTCCGTGCAGGTAAAACAACGGGGGTGTCATTTTCTTTATGACAGCCACATACTAATAACAGAAAACAGACAGCATATATATACTTCATACACAATATAATTGGATAAACGATTGTAAAGACTAAAAGAGGGGAACATTTTGCCCCCCTCTTTTTAAATAAACAATGAGCGTATTAATTACTTATCATTGTGCTTTTTAACCTGAATTTGGATAGTTCCGACAGAATGTCCGAGATCTCCCTTCCAAGTATGCTCGCAGATACCGCCCCACTTGTGATTTACACAAACTTCTACATCAATAGTAAACGGTTGGGCAATATCTTCACCATTGTTAATCCATGTGATAGTCTGCTTAGTATTATCAAGCTTGATCTTATTCATGTTTTCAGCATCCAATTCACTTCCATCAGCAAAGTATGCCTTAGAAACCTGGAAGTTAACTGTTGTATTGACATCGAATACGTTGTTGGTAACTACCAGTTTCTGTGACCAGCCTGCATTATTACCAGTTTGAACCAAAGTATTATTCTCAGCCATATCTTTGTGGTCATAGATAACATGGTTGTTATTGAATTGTGCCTGAGCACCTTCAGACCACAGATAATCTGACAAGAAGAATGCATCCTTCAATGATACTGTATTTTCAGCTTCTTGGTACTTGTCATACAAAGGACCTGCTTCGTAAGCGTGGAATACCATCGGAGTTACAAATGCAACTTCAAATTCATCGATAACGACTGTAGAACGTCCAGATTCAGGAGCAGCAGCACCAGTATAATTAGTAGTATGATCTTTAGCCCAAGGAGTATTGTTTACCATATTGATAGTATCGCAAGAGAAGTTATTGTAAGCTTCTTTAGCATATTTGTTATGAGCATTGGCTTCCTTGTTGCAAGTACCATACAATCCGTCAACATCTTCATTGAAGCTTACTACAGCACGCATTTTGATCTTCTTCAAATCCTTAGCGTCAGCAGCATTGATCCAAGCACGTCCTGCGTCTGTTGCCTCCAAAGCGATATACCACTTGTTGTCTTCACCTTGATACAAACGGATACCGGAATTGTGACCGTCAGCTATCTTAGATGCATTATTATGCTGGTCAACCAATTCGAATGACAAGGTAGCTCTAGCCCAATCCTTATCATGAGTCTGACCCTTATAAGGATTATAGTTGATCAAATCGAATTCGTCATTCAATGCTGCAACCATTTCATAAGTTGTAGGAGCATCAAAGTTATCATATCTACCGTGAGCAATGAAGTAAGAATCATCTACCCAGTTCAACTTGGTCTTTTCAGGAGCAACCACATTCGGATACTTCACATTGATAGTATAAGTAACATGGATGTCAGGTAATCCCTTATGATCAGCATTTGGCTTGTATGTACCCTTAACAGTGTAAACGTCGTGATCGTCATGACGAGAGAATGCTGTATTCTTCACTGTAACGAACAGCTGATTATATTCTTCAGGAACAAAATTCGGATCTAATGAATAGTCTTTATTATCTTTTCCGTCCCATGCATATACAGCGTGTTGTTTAGCCTCGTCTGCTGTCGCAAATTCAGGAACAAACTCATAAGTCTTACGGAATTCGTCTTTGCTCAACTGTACATCTTTATGGTTGAATATCTTATCCATATCCATATCAAGAACTTGATTGATATGTTTCAGAGTGACATCTTTTGTTTCTGTAATATTAATTTCAGGAACAACTGTCTTGCGTACAATGTGAATCTTGATGATTGCTGTTTTAACTACATTACCATTGTCTTCACCCGGTGCTACCAGTTTCACACGAACAATAGGAGTTCTGTCTATAGCAGCTGTGTGACTGGCATCAGTTTCTGCACCCCAAATCGGGTCCGGAGTTTGTTTTACTGTAGCAACACCATCTTTGGTAACTTCCAAGTAACGTTTAGTCTGGTTAACACCATCATAGTAGAAGTCAACCGGTTCAAACACCAATGAATAGTCATCAAAACCATTATCCATCAAAGGATACTGAGCGTCTTTGGCTTTTCCACTACGGTTATCAAAGAAAGAAGTTACGATATCTCTTAAATCTTTTGAATGTCCATCGCCCGTGTAATTCAGTTCTACAACAATACGGTTTGCATCATCTTTAGATTCAGCATCTCCCTTATATAACTGGTTTTCAGCATTGGCTTCGAACTTGGCTTTATCTGCTTGATAAGCTTTTAATTTAGCCTCTTCAGTACCAGTCGGATTTAATGTGTTAAGATAATATTCATCTTCGATGAATTCTCTATAATTTACCTTGTTAGGAGCAATTGCATTTTTAATCTGAGCAGGAGCGTTAGTTTGGTCAAATGCATCAGCGACTTTAACCAAATGTACGTTTTTCTGCAAAATTACTTCATGCTTGGCGGGAACAAAATCAGAATGAACGATTTGGTCATTGTTCTTAATTCTCAATGAATATACTGTTCTTTCGTCCAGATTAGATTGCTCAGCAAAAGCCCAATCCTTTACACGGAAGTTTAACATACCATGTCCTTCTTTATAAGAATCAACGGTGATTTTTCCATCAGTGTATAGCTTTTGTCCGGCATTGAACAATTCCCAATTCTTGTTATTTGTATTGTAGTTCCATATTTCAGCAGTATCACGAACAAATCCTACCACTTCCATATCCTTGAATGATACGCTGTTAGGATTTACCTGATACTTCACGTCTGCCTTACCTGAGTAAACGATTTTAAATGTATTAAAGTTACTTTCACTCCAATCTGCACCTGTAATCTCTGTTTTACCTGCCACACTATCAGTAACGATGGTAGGGAAATGGATTCTGGCAGCTTCACCTTCAGAAAGGAAAGTAGGGATAAACTTAACTCCGCTAACTACAGAAGTAGCTTTAGGCATACTGATAGTCTTTTTAGTGCCATTAGCGTAAGTAATAACTAATTCATAAGCTGACTCACCTTCTTCTACTGATACTACATAATCATCAGCAGAAGTACCCGGAGTACCTGGTTTGCCCGGTTCACCTTGTTCTCCTTTTGCACCATTGTATAATTTAATGGTCTCTCCATCACTGAATTTGATTTCATAACCACCATTACCATCAGTGAACGGAGTACAGCTTTCGACATATTTGCCTGAGCCTACTTTGTCTTCAAGGGCCTTGATTGCATCTTTCACATTGGATATTTCTTGATCCAAGCGGTCGATGTCGTCATCGTAATCCTTACAAGATACAAATGTTCCTGTTGAAGTGACCATAAGGGCTCCAAACAGGATTGCAACTTAAAAATTTTTGTTCATAATAGAAAAACTTTAAATTTATAAATTTAAAAACTCAAAATGTTATTGTTATAAAAGGACTTTAAATCTTTTTCTGCGTTTGGATGGTGCTTTATATAGAAACTGCAAGGGAGATGCGCCGACCACTTTATGAAATGCGGCATAAAAAAACGCTTTGGGATGCAAACCCACACTTCCTAAAAAGAGAACTAGTTGAATACGTACCCTCTAGTAATAAGGACTTTGCATACTCAACACGATATTTATTAAGAAGCTGCTTGAAGTTGCATCCGAAGTAGTTGTTCACCGCATTACTCAGGTAGGTCGTATTCGTGCCGGATACTATACAGTAATACTAATTGTTTGAATACCAGTTGTATGTGTGACAACTTTAATGATGTAAGGGCCATTTCAGGTTCTTTTTTATTTATAATTGACAATAATATCCGGTAAACTATCTACTGCTTTTTGTTTGAGTTCATCTATGATATGAACATATTTTTCAGTGTGCCGGGTAGTAGAATGTCCTGCAAGACTGGCGGCTGTTTTGATATTAGCTCCATTTGCCATAATGTTGGTGATAAATGAGTGTCGGGCACAGTGGAAGGTAATGTGTTTGTGTATATTAGCTCTTTTTACCCATTTGTTTAAAATCCTTAGTGTGTAAGAATAGGAGGGGAGCCCGAATACCAAGTCCTCATTAATGCCTTTATGCCTTTGTAGGAGTTTGATGGCAGTGTGGTTTAAGTTTAGATGCAAGATTGCGTTTTTGGAGTGTGACTGTACTTTCTGTTGCAGAATAGTAAGGCGGTTTGATGAGAAATCTATGTCTTTATATTGCAGTTGATGTACATCACACCAGCGCAGCCCGCAATAGCAAGAAAACAAGAATGCCCTTTTTACTTCGTTGTTGGGGCATGGAGTGATAGCAAGTTTCTGAATCTCTTTTAAACTGAGGATTGCTTTGGTTACTTCATCAAACTGCATCAGGCGGATACCATCTGTAGGATTAGATGTCATTAACTTTTTTTCTATACATTTATTAATGCACATTCTGAACTTCTTGAAATATCCGATGGGAGTGTTGCCTCGGAGATGATCCCTGAGATACTCAAGAAAGTTTATACAAAAATCTTTTGTGAGAAGGGTTACAGGTAAGCTTTTCTTTCTTGTAAACAGTCGCAGATGGGTGATACATGCCCTAACCATTTTCTTGTCCTTTTTGTGATAGGTATCCAGGAATTGTCCTATCAGAATATAGAAATCGGGAACATTGCTTTTATCTGTTGGAAGTATATCATTGAATGTATTTTCTATATCGTTCAGATGATATTCAACGGATAAGAATTCTAGTTCCTTTTTTGCTCTTATCTGCCTGGCAATTAGTATCTTGTTTTTGTTCTCCGCTCTTCGCTCTGCACTGGTAGGAGCATCCAGAATGATACCCAAATACTCTTTGCGGCGTTTTCCGTTATAACTGTAATTTAAATAAAGCGAAACTCTTCCTTTGTTCAATTGTTTCTTTCCTAATGTAATTCCCATAATGAATAATAATTAATACAATAATAATGTTGAAAAGAAGGACCATAGAGGGACTGAAAATGAATTCCTCCATCTTTCTTTCTATAATAATAATATCTTTTGTACCTTTGTGTCATAAACAAAAAAAATGGAAGAAAATTTTGATATACGCGAGCAACAGCTCACAACTAAAGAACGCGATTTTGAGAATGCCTTACGTCCGTTGAATTTTGAAGATTTTAGTGGGCAGGATAAGGTGTAGATAATCTGCGCATCTTTGTCAAGGCGGCGCGTCTGCGGGCCGAGGCGTTAGACCATGTTCTTTTGCACGGACCTCCTGGCTTGGGCAAGACGACCTTAAGTAATATCATTGCCAATGAACTGGGAGTAGGTTTTAAAGTAACCTCAGGACCGGTGCTGGATAAACCGGGGGATTTGGCGGGAGTACTGACCAGCTTGGAACCCAATGATGTGCTTTTTATTGATGAAATACATCGGTTGAGCCCTGTGGTAGAAGAATATCTGTATTCTGCCATGGAGGATTATCGTATTGATATAATGATAGACAAGGGACCTTCGGCGCGTAGTATCCAGTTGGAGCTGAGTCCGTTTACTTTGGTTGGAGCCACTACTAGGAGTGGGTTGCTGACTGCGCCTTTGCGTGCCCGTTTTGGAATTAATCTTCATTTGGAGTATTATGACGATGATGTATTGACAAGCATTATTCGTCGCTCTGCTAATATATTGAATGTGCCTTGTGACATGAAAGCAGCGGGTGAGATTGCTTCGCGCAGCCGTGGAACGCCCCGTATTGCAAATGCGTTGTTGAGGCGTGTCCGTGATTTTGCCCAGGTGAAAGGTTCCGGAAGGATTGATGTGGAAATTGCCCGGTTTGCTTTAGAAGCCTTGAACATTGACAGATATGGACTGGATGAGATAGATAACAAGATTTTATGTACTATTATAGATAAGTTTAAGGGAGGTCCTGTGGGGCTGACTACTATTGCAACCGCTTTGGGTGAAGACGCCGGAACAATAGAGGAGGTTTATGAACCTTTTTTGATTAAAGAAGGTTTCTTAAAACGTACTCCGCGTGGACGTGAGGTCACGGAACTGGCCTATATACACTTGGGACGGAGCATTTATAATAGTCAGAAGACATTATTTGATGATTAGAAGATGGCAGGATTAAAAGCATTAGCCAAGGAAACAGCCATATATGGGATGAGTAGCATCATCGGGCGGTTCCTGAATTATTTGTTAGTACCGATATATACCAACGCTTTGCCTGTGGAATCGGGGGGCTATGGTGTCATTACCAATATGTATGCTATAACTGCCTTGTTGATGGTGCTTTTAACATATGGTATGGAAACCGGCTTTTTCCGATTTGCCAATAAGGGGGTGGATGATCCGATGCGTGTCTATTCCACTACTTTGCTTTCGGTGGGGGCGACTGCGGTCTTGTTTTTAATTGTTTGTCTTTCTTTTCTGTATCCCATAGCAGGTTTCTTGGGATATGGAGAGCATCCGTGGTATATGGGGATGATGCTGATTGTAGTTGCAATGGACGCTTTCCAAGCTATTCCTTTCGCTTATTTGCGGTATAAGAAACGCCCTGTTAAGTTTGCTGCATTGAAATTGTTGTTCATTTTTGCCAGCATTGTCTTGAATATCGCTTATTTTGTAGGTATGAAGGGAGAGAATGTCGGAGTGGCTTTTGCTATAAATTTGGCTTGTACTTCTTTGGTGATGCTATGTATGTGGAAAGAATTGGTGGGCTTCAGATATGTGCTAGACAGGGAGTTGTTGCGGCGTATGCTGCATTATTCTTTCCCGATTCTGATTCTGGGTATTGCCGGAATCTTAAATCAGGTAGCTGATAAAATTATTTTTCCGTTTGTTTATCCTGATAAGGCGGAGGCGACTATCCAGTTGGGTATTTATGGAGCAGCCAGTAAGATAGCTATGATCATGGCCATGCTGACACAGGCTTTCCGGTTTGCATACGAGCCGTTTGTTTTTAGTAAGAGTAAAGAAAAGGATAGTCGGGAAATGTATGCCAAAGCGATGAAGTTTTTCATTATCTTCACTTTGCTGGCTTTTTTGGCTGTTATGTTTTACCTTGATATACTGCGTTATATTTTAGGACGTGATTACTGGGTAGGGCTTAAGGTTGTACCTATTGTCATGGCTGCCGAGATGTTTATGGTATTTATTTCAATCTTTCTTTTTGGTATAAACTGATTGATGAAACAAAATGGGGAGCTTATTTTTCACTGGTGGGATGCAGTATCATTATTCTGATAAATATTTTCCTTATTCCGGTATTTGGCTATATGGCGTGTGCTTGGGCGGGTTTTGCCGGATATGGAGTAGCTATGCTTCTCTCTTATTTTGTAGGGCAGAAAAAATATCCTATTAATTATGATTTGAAAGCAATAGGTAACTATGTGGTGTTAGCGCTGGTACTTTACATTGTTTCAGTTTATCTTCCTATTCAAAATATATTCTTGTTGTTGGGTGTTCGTACATTACTGTTGTTATTGTTTGTGGCATATATTGTGAAAACGGATTTCCCCTTACAGCAAATACCTGTTATAAACCGATACATAAAGAAATAGCAATGAGTGACCTGAAGAATAATTTAAAGAATGTGCCCTATATAAAGCAGTTCTTTAGTGAATATCTTGATTTGCGCAAGGATAAGGACAATGAAGCCTTGATTGTAGAAAGTATTCGTAATGGTGTTGAGTTCAAAGGAACTAATTTGTGGATTCTTATTTTCGCAATTTTTATAGCTTCATTGGGCTTGAACGTGAATTCTACGGCAGTTATTATTGGTGCCATGCTGATATCTCCGCTGATGGGACCGATAATGGGAGTAGGGTTAGCTATTGGACAGAATGATTTTGAATTGTTGAAGCGTTCTCTAAAAAGTTATTTGGTGGCAACTGTATTTAGTGTGATTACAGCTACCCTTTATTTTTCGCTGACTCCGTTGGATGAAGTACAATCGGAGTTGCTGGCACGTACTTCTCCTACCATATATGATGTGCTTATAGCTTTGTGCGGTGGTTTAGCCGGTATAATCGCTTTGTCTACAAAGGAGAAAGGGAATGTAATTCCAGGGGTTGCTATTGCTACGGCTTTGATGCCGCCTTTGTGTACTGCTGGATTCGGGCTTGCTACCGGAAATTTACTTTATTTTTTAGGTGCATTCTATTTGTATTTTATTAATTCAGTATTTATCAGTTTGGCTACTTTTATCGGGATACGTGTCATGCATTTCCAACGTAAGGAATTTGTGGATAAGGAGCGCGAAAAATTAGTCAAAAAATATATCATTGTTATTACTTTAGCCACCATGTGTCCTGCTATTTATTTGACTTATGGTATTGTGAAAAGCACTATTTATGAGGCCTCTGCCAATAATTTTATTAATGAAGAATTGGATTTTAATAATACTCAAGTAATAGACCGGAAGATTTCTTTTGAGAAGAAGGAAATACGTGTTGTGCTAATAGGCAATGAGGTCCCGGAAACAGAAATAGCAACCGCAAGGGATAATTTGAAACATTTTAATTTGGCAGGTACTAAACTAGTTATTCTTCAAGGAATGAATAATGATGCGATGGATATTGGTAGTATAAAGGCCCAAGTGATGGAGGATTTCTATAAGAATAGTGAAAAGCGTTTACTGGAGCAGCAGGAGAGAATTAAGTCTTTGGAAAACGAGCTTAAAGTATATGCTGCATATAATACTGTAGATAAAAAAATAATTCCTGAACTTAAAGTACTTTATCCTACAGTAGAAGCCATAGCTATGGCAAAGACTGTGGAATTACAGGTGGACTCAACTAAAACGGATACATTGACAATAGTCTTGATGAAATTCAGTAAAAGACCCATTGAGAAAGAACAAGAAAAAATATCCGAATGGTTGAAAGCACGTGTCGGAGCAAAAAAACTTAAATTAATTGTAGAATAAAACCATGAAAAAACTACTGTTGCTGCTAGTCTTCCTACCTTTATATATATGGGGTAGTGAAGGAATGTGGCTTCCTTGTTGTCTTAGCAAACAAACTCAACAAGTGATGAAAGAAATGGGGTTGGAACTTTCATCTGAACAATTGTATAATCCTGGTGGAAAAGCATTGGCTAATGCTGTTGTTAGTTTTGGAGGTTTTTGTTCGGGTGTTGTTGTATCTCCGGATGGTTTGGTTTTTACTAACCACCATTGTGGGTATGATGCCATTCAGCAGCATAGTTCTGTGGAGCATGATTATTTGCGAGATGGTTTTGTAGCCGATTCCTTAAGTAAGGAGCTTCCTAATCCGGATTTATTTGTCAGTTTTCTGATACGCACAGAGGATGTGACGGAGCGTGTGTTGCAAGCTATTCCAGTCGGAACAAAGGAAAATGACCGTGCACTGATTGTAGATTCTATTTCCACATTGATTGCTCAGGAAGCTGTGGCGAATGATACGTTGCTGCGTGCTGAGATAACTCCTTTTTATGGTGGCAATGAGTTTTATCTATCTGTGTATAAGGATTATTATGATGTTCGTTTGGTATTTGCTCCTCCCTCTTCTGTAGGCAAGTTTGGCGGAGATACAGATAATTGGGTATGGCCCCGCCATACCGGGGATTTCTCTGTCTTCCGTATTTATGCTGATCAGAATAATCAACCGGCAGCTTATTCTCCGGAGAATGTGCCTTATCATCCGGATTATTTTGCTCCTGTTTCTTTGGGAGGGTATGAACAGGGATCATTTTGCATGACTATGGGATATCCCGGTTCTACCAGCAGGTATTTATCTTCATTTGGGATAGACGAAAGAGTCAATACGGATAATGCCGCCATGATTAATGTTCGTACCATCAAGCAAGCTATTTGGAAAAATGCAATGGAAAAAAGTGATGATATCCGCATTAAATATGCTTCCAAGTATGCACAAAGCTCTAACTATTGGAAGAATAGTATAGGATGAATCAAGCGGTAAAAGAATTGAAAGTGATAGAGAAAAAACAAGCTTTGGAGTGCCAATTGCAAGAATGGGTTCGTCGGGAACCTGATAAACGAAGCAAATATGCAAGGGTTTTGACTGAACTGGAGTTAAATTATCGTAATCGTAGAAATGCGGCACGGGCTATGGCATATTTTGGAGAAACATTTGCCAATGGACCGGAGTTGATTACGGCAGCCTTAGCTGTACTGAATTTTGATTTTGAGGCAGAGGAGAGTGATTTGGAGCGTAATATGCGGCAATTGTTGGAGATTTATGCCAATATGGATATAAGTGTGGATAAACAAGTCTTTGTGGCTATGTTGAAAGAATATGCAACTGAGGTAGGCAAGGAATTTTTACCTGATGTTTATTCATTGATAGAGAAAGATTTTAAAGGTGATTACCAAGCTTATGTAGATGATTTGTATACTCGTTCCTCTTTAAAGACACCACATGGTTTTGAACAGGTAGTGAGAGGAGATACCACTTATGTCTTGTTTGATGACCCTGCGGCTTCTTTTGCCATCGATATGTTGGTGAAATTTTATGAATTCAATCAGTCGGTGGAAGAAGCTAGTATGAATATTGAGAAAAATGAACGTTTGCTGAATGAAGCAATGCGTGAGATGGAGGCAGATAGGGTGTTTTATCCGGATGCTAATTCTACTATGCGTCTGAGTTTTGGCATGGTGGGTGGGTACTCACCGAAAGATGCTATTGAGTATTCTTATTTTACGACGACAAAAGGAATTTTTGACAAGATAAGGCAGTATAAGGGAGATAGTGATTTCGATGTGCTTCCTTCTGTAGTCGAATGCTTGAGAAGGAAGGATTTCGGACGTTATGCTGCTGGGGATGGTAATATGAATGTTTGCTTTATTTCGGATAATGATATTACAGGAGGGAATTCCGGTAGTGGAATGTTTAATGGAAAAGGGGAATTAATAGGTCTTGCTTTTGACGGGAATTGGGAAGCAATGAGTGGAGATATTGTTTTTGAACCTAATTTGCAGCGTTGTATCGGGGTGGATATCCGCTATGTTCTTTACATGATTGAAAAATATGGGAAAGCTTCCTGTTTAATCGATGAACTGAAATTGAAAGACTAAAGGAAAAGTATGAAATGATAGGGAGCTGAGTATGTCAAAGTTCCGATAGATAGCTTATCATATAATCTTTCATCTGGAAGATAGTAAAAAATCTGTTAATATTAATTCGATGTAAACAAGGATATTCGGCAAATAATATAATAAATCTGTTGGGTTTATTATATTATTTGCCGAATATCCTTGAAATGACAGGTTGTTTCAATTCCGCATACTCCGCTATTATTCAAGAGAAGTGGATGTTATTTGCATATTTCTACTATGTCCAATCCTCTTTCATTAAGTTGGATTCCTTATTTCTTGGATTTCTTTTTCTTATTGTTATCGCTGTTAAAGAATTGTTTCCAGTCGTCTTTCGTTTTGGGGCCTCGTTCTTCAATGTAGCCACGTTCCGCACGGCTAGTTTTTCCTTCTTTTGAGGTCGTTTTTTTATTGGACCTGTCACCTTTTTTGCCGAATGAAGCATTCCTTGCCGCACTGCTCCTGCGTTCGCCATTGTCGTTTTTGCCATTATTGTCACCGGCAACTTCTACTACAATTTTCCGGCCGCCATTCAGATTGACCTTGTTTAATGCCTTGATAACATCCTGTGCCTGATTTTCTGCTACTTCGAAGAAAGAGAAATTCTGCATCAGATCTATTCGCCCGATGGTGGTACGTTGCTTCTTCATGTTGCGGTTAATCAGTTCAATGATTTGATTGGCATAAAAACCATCTGTCTTTCCCACATTCAGGAACAGGCGGGTATATCCTTTCTCGGCCTTGCGTTCTGTCTTTTCACGGGCGCTACCATGGTCTTTGCGTCCTTTCGGTTCACGTTCGCTACGGCGGTCGTTCATGCTGGGAGTTTCTATTTCCGGAGCGTTGCTGTAATATTCCAAGAAGCGGTTGAACTCCATCGATACTACACGCTTTATCAGGTCTTCCTTCGAAAGCCATTCCAGTTTGCGATAGATACCGGGTAGGAAGGACTCGATTTCCTCGTCGTTCACTTTTACCTTTTCTATATCATCGATCAGTTTGATTAATTGTTGTTCGCAGATTTGTTTACCGCTAGGCATTTCACCCATGATAAATTTTTTGTTGATGATACGTTCTATCTCGCGCATTTTTCCTTTTTCACGCAGGTTGATGATAGCGATAGAAATACCGGTTTTGCCGGCACGTCCTGTACGTCCGCTACGGTGAGTATAGCTTTCTATATCATCGGGCAGGCCATAATTAATGACATGTGTCAAATCATTTACATCCAAACCGCGGGCAGCTACATCTGTAGCAACCAGAAGCTGTAAATGACGTTGACGGAATTTCTGCATCACCAAGTCACGTTGTGCTTGTGAAAGCTCGCCGTGTAGAGAATCTGCATTATAACCATCTTGAATCAATTTATCAGCTATTTCCTGAGTTTCCTTACGGGTACGGCAGAAAATGATACCGTAAATTTGTGGGTAATAATCCGCGATACGCTTCAATGCAGCATATTTATCTTTGGCGTGTACCAGATAGGCAATGTGGTTTACGTTCTTGCTGCCTTCATTCTTAGTACCGATTGTAATCTCTTTCGCATCGTGCAGGTATTTTTTTGCAATACGCGAGATTTCGGGACTCATGGTAGCTGAGAACATCAAAGTGTTCCGGTCTTCGGGAACCTTTTCAAGAATAGCATTGATGCTGTCGGTAAATCCCATATTCAGCATCTCGTCAGCTTCGTCCATTACTACATCGGCAATGGTCTCCAGTTTGGCGACTTTTCTTTCCATCAGGTCAATCAGTCGTCCGGGAGTGGCTACAATAATGTGTACACCTGCCTTCAACATGCGTATCTGGCTTTCGATGGATGAGCCACCGTATACAGGAAGGACTTTCAGTCCATCAATATACTTGGAATAATCATTCAGATCACCTGCGATCTGCAAGCATAACTCACGTGTGGGGCATAATATAAGTGCTTGAGGCACACGTTTTTTTACTTCAATTTTTTGGATAAGCGGCAGACCAAATGCGGCTGTTTTTCCAGTCCCTGTTTGTGCTAGGCTACTACGTCGTTGCCGTTCCCCAATAAATACGGTATTACTTCTTCTTGTACCGGCATGGGGTTTTCATACCCCATTTCTTTAATTGCTTTTAGTATTTCCGGGGAAACGCCTAACTCTTCAAATGTCTTCATTTATTTTCAAATATCTAATTCGTTACAAAGATACGGATAATCACGGGATTATATAGTATTTATACAATATTTGTTTTCTTCAGGGATAGAATTTAGGGAATATTGGCTAAATGCCGTTTGGGAGCAAAAGAAAAAAAGTCGTTATCTTTGTACCCGAATGTAGTATATGACATTGGTGGACTGCAATTTGAACAATGAAAGAGTTTCATTACATATTATTCTCAATCTTTCTTTCTTCCATGATTATATATATGGGAGTCGGAATACCTATTGTGCAGTCCCGTTGCTATCAGTGCGCTGATAAGGATGCGGCATTATTGACAGTGGTGGATATTTCCAATTATGGATGTACTTGCGGATGTGGTGATGTTGGAAATAAAAACGTGAAATCTGGTTCGGGATGTTCTTGCCATCATGACAAGATGATGGAGCGGAAGTCATCAGATGTTCCTTGTTCTAGCGTGAAAATCCAGAAAATTAACTTGCCTGTTTTAGGTACATCACTTCATTTGGACAACGTAACACTGTCCGTTATTCATTTGATATTCAATGCATACAGTATAAACTTCGATCTGTTGTCTTCTGTAAAAAAGGAGAGCTGCTATACGGATACCTCATTGTGTCGACAGCCTCCAAGAGGGTATTTGAATCTTATTTGTACACTTTTGATTTAGTAAGATAACTCTTTGAGTAGGGAGGAATTGCTAAATTTGTATAAGTGTGTAACAGATAAAGAAAAATAAAAACATGAAATTTATAGTTTTCTTAGGTGCTTTTCTGTGGCATTTGATGCCTGTAAGCGCTCAAGTAAAAGGAATGGTGAAGGACAACCAAGGTGAACCTGTTGTTGCTGCCAATGTCTTTTGGATAAATACAACAAATGGAACTGTCACAGATGAGAATGGGACATTTACTATTGAACAGCCTGTTGGTGCAAAAAAACTGGTAGTAAGTTTTATAGGATATGAGAATGATACGATTGTGGTTGAAAATGATCATAAGGAGCTGGCTATCATATTACAAGGTAGTGTAATGATGGATGAGGTCCAAGTGGTGGAACGTAAGATAGGAGTTGTAAAATCCCGTTCCAGTGTGTTGAATCAGGATATGATTTCAAGTGCGGAACTGGCTCGGGCGGCTTGTTGTAACTTGGGTGAAAGTTTCACAACAAACCCTTCTGTAGATGTAAGCTATGCTGATGCTGCCACAGGGGCCAGACAAATTAAATTGTTGGGGCTCTCGGGAACTTATGTACAAATGCTGACAGAGAATATTCCTAATTATCGTGGAGCATCCGCTCCTTTTGCTTTGGGGTATATTCCCGGCCCATGGATGCAAAGCATACAGGTGTCCAAGGGTAGTTCATCTGTAAAGAATGGTTATGAGGCGATTACCGGACAGATAAATGTTGAATTTAAGAAGCCTCAAACTACCCAGTCCTTGAATGTCAATCTTTTTGCTAGCAGTAAAGAGAAGTATGAGGCTAATTTTGATGCTAATGTACATTTGAATAGCCGACTGAGTACTGGAGTATTGGCACATTATGAAAATAGTACTAGGTCGCATGATGATAATGGAGATGGATTCTTGGATATGCCTAAAGTAGAGCAATATAATCTTCAGAACCGTTGGGCTTGGATGGGAGATCAGTATGTATTTCAGGCTTCTGTCAAAGCAATGAAAGAGGATCGTACAAGCGGACAAGCTACTCATTTACATGTGGATAATTCTGTTGGTGGCTTTGTAGGTAGGGAACTTTATAAAATAGGTATCCATACGGATCGTTATGAGGCATTTACTAAAAATGCTTATATTTTTGATAAGGAAAGGGGAACTAACTTGGCTTTGATTCTCTCGGGATCTTTGCATAAGCAGGATGCAGGATACGGTTATAAATTATATAATGTGGACCAGAAGAATTTGTATACTTCATTAATGTTCGAAACGAATTTCGATGAGCGTAACAGTATTTCTGCAGGGTTAAGTTTGAACTATGATTATTTCAATCAGACCTATCGTTTAGAAAATGATGATACAGGTTTATTATATGGAAAGGAGAAAGAGACCGTGCCTGGTGCTTATGTGCAGTATACGTATAATTGGAAGGATAAAATTATTCTTATGGGAGGGATTCGTGCTGATCATAGTGATATATATGGTACCTTTGTTACTCCGCGTGCTCATATCAAATATGCTCCTGATGATTGGGTGAACCTACGTGTGTCTGTAGGCAAAGGATATCGCACTAATCATGTGTTGGCGGAGAACAATTATTTACTTGCCAGCAGTCGTAAAGTAAAGATAGATAATGATTTGGATCAGGAAGAAGCATGGAATTATGGTTTCAGCTCTTCATTTTATATTCCGGTATTCGGTAAAACCTTGAATGTGAATACCGAATACTATTACACTGATTTTAGGCGTCAAATGATTATTGATTTGGATACGGACCCCCACATTGTACATTTTGCTAACTTGGAAGGGAAGTCTTATTCTCATACTTTTCAAGCCGAGGCAACTTATCCTTTTTTTAAGGGTTTTACATTAACTGCAGCTTATCGCTTGACAGATGTGAAAACTACTTATAATAAGAAATTATTGGAGCGTCCTCTTACCGGAAAATATAAGGGACTTTTGACTGCTTCTTACCAAACACCACTGGGCCTATGGCAATTTGATGTGACTTTGCAGATGAATGGTGGTGGTAGAATGCCCTCCCCTTATACATTGCCGGACGGTGCTCCTTCGTGGAATACTCGATACCAGTCTTATCAATTGTTAAGTGCTCAGATTACTCGCTGGTTCCGGCATTGGTCTATTTATGTGGGAGGAGAGAATATGACGAACTTTAAGCAAAAGAATCCGATTGTAGGAGCTTCGAATCCTTGGGGGACAAATTTTGATTCAACCATGATTTGGGGACCTGTACACGGAGCGATGTATTATGTAGGCTTTCGCTTCAATTGGGATAGAAACTAATATATTGATAATCAAATAGAAATGGATTATGAGAACAAAATTAATCGCTATTATGGCAGCTGTCTGCTTTACTGCCACTTGCTTTGCAAAAGACATTAAAATTGTAGTTTTAAACACTGATCCTCAGATGCACTGTGCCAACTGTGAGAGCAAGATTAAGAACAATATTCGTTTTGAGAAGGGTATAAAAGAAATTGAAACAAATTTGGCGGATAAAACGGTTACTATTAAGTATGATGCTGATAAAACCACGGTAGAAAAAATAATTGCTGGATTTGCCAAGATTCATTATACAGCTACTGTTGTTGAAAATGAGAGTAAGCAGAAGGATGATATCCGTGGCAAACAGCCGAAAGCAGATGAGGATGGTTGTAAACAAGAAAGAGGAAAATAGATGAGATGCTATGTGATAAGAGGGAAAAAACGATGGAATGGATATTTTGGGAACTCTTTTGCACCACTTCGTGGCTTTAAATGACTGATAAATAAGATACTATATCAGAGTGGAAAGGGGTTTAACCACCTAGTGGAAAAAGAGGAAATATCAATCTTGGTTAAAAACTTTATTATAACTGCATCATAAAAAGACTCCGCATGAAGCAATTAATCTTTAATTGCTTCATTGCGGGGTGTATGGGTGAAGATGAGAGAATTTTATAGTGTTCGAGTGTTTGTGTATGTGACTGTTTATATCATTCATCTTCTTCCCTATATTCTAGAATATCTCCAGGTTGACAGTCTAGTTCCCTGCAGATAGCCTCTAAGGTTGAGAAGCGGATGGCTTTTGCTTCCCGGTTTTCAGTATGGAGAGGTTGGCAGGCGTCAGATCTATCTTTTCGGCTAAATCTCCTAGCGAAATCTTTCGTTTCGCCATCATTACATCTAAGTTTACTATAATCGGCATAGGTTAGTTATTTTGGGATTTATTCGGGTTCTCATCTAATGCGTGCCACCAAAAGGTGTAGCGTTGTGTTAGTCTTTTAAAGGCATACAGACAGAAGCAAGTCCATCCAATGTTGATTGATATCCTCACTGCTTTGTTGTCCAACGATGGATGCAACACAAGGAAATAGATGAATGAACTTACAAACAGAGTGGTTATCAAGGAAAGCATCAAATAAAAAATGCTTTTCCCTTTTGAGGGTCGAGTATTCTTTTCTTTCATAACTTTTCTTTTTTAAATGGTTAGGTCTTGTTCCTCTTTCATTTTTACTCCGATAGCAAATATCTCGGCAAAGAGGATAGGAAGGATTATTGCCACCCAGTCGGGGGAATAACCAACATAGCTGATGATTTTGTAACCCGGTATGCTAATTTGATTCATAGCTGCGCTTCCTGTTAGCCATTCTCCGATGGCTGTGAGAATTTTTAAACTTGCGCTGGTATATGCAAACCAACGTAGGCGTAGTACATTGGCTGGTGTAAATACTTTGCGGCGTGAGATGGAGATGAGCAGCCGGATTAATGAGTAAAAACCGATTAGAAAAAAGAATAGTCCGGGTATGGCTAACCCTATGGCAAGGATATACCAGGCCGATGGCTTGGCATACGTTTCTATTTCAGTTACTGTATAAGGAAGTGGACTATCTACACGGTTGTTGTTCAGTGAATCGACTGTCGTTCCAGATAATGGCTTTACATTTAGTTTGACACGGGTTATCATGTGGTGTCCGGATTCATACATCTCTGTTGCACCGCTTTGTCCTTCTTCAAATCCCTTTTTGAAATCTTTCCAATCTTCATCCAATCCTCCGATGAAATTTGCAAGTATTGCAATAATGGCTATAATACCTAATATCCTGAACTTCTTCATACCGTATGATTTTTATATGGTTAAATCTTGTTCTTCTTTCATTTTCAATCCAACAGCGAATACTTCAGCAACCAGCAATGCGATGAATCCCAATATGAAGGTTGGTTCGGAAAACGCAAATATATTAGAGTATTCACATCCCTTGAGTTCCAAAACTTGTGCCGCTTCATAGTTCCCGATCATGATGGTGGTAAAAGAACAAATGAATAGAAGTATCAGTGACACACCCAGCTTGCGGAGAAATTTGACGTTCTTCCAACTGAAAATGTCACCACGGTTGATATTTCGGATCAAATAGAAAAATTGTATCAGGCAGAAGATACTTGCTAGGACCGAAATTAAGGTAGTGATTCCATTCGCCGTTCGGGATAGGCTGCTTCCTGTTGTCGGGGCTTCTATCAAACTTATGATTGGTTTGATGGAAGCCTGTGAGGAATTTTTCAGATTTGTCACGCTTCCTGTTTCTGCAAATAGGTCAGAAGGTATCGTACAAACTATTTTGTAGTCGGATATGTTAAGCTCCTTCCCTTTTTCTACACTTTCATATCCGGCTTTAAACCCGGCACTGACGGCTTGAACCATCAGACTGATTACCGTGGAAGTAGAAAGGAGCAGGCCGATAAGTACGCAGGCACAGAGAAGATTGAGTCTCTTTTTCATGATTGGTTGTGTTTGTTAAATGGTTATATCTTGTTCATTAATAGCTTTGACTTGTATGTTGGTAGGTTTCGGCAAGTATTTGTTCAGGTAGAGATACATACCTATAAAAACGATTATGGCTAGTACTAAGAGAATGTAAGTGATTGTTGTGCCCAAGGTCTCCATAGTCGTTTGGCTGAGTTCCTCTCGGGTGCTGTGAACATGGTCCATGCGCCGAATGAGTTGTTGATAATGTGTCCCACAATACCTGGAACTAAACTTCCGGTGCGATAATATAACCATCCGAAGAGCAGACCGATGAGAAATGCAAAAGGTATTTGTGCAGGATTGCCGTGTATGATCCCGAATATGAGTGCGGAAACCAGTATGGCCCATTTAGGTGACCATCCTTTTCTTAGTAAATGTCCTTCTATAGCTCCACGAAATAAAAATTCTTCCAAAATAGGGACGACGATAGCAATGCTGAGAACACCGAAGATATTATGGCTCATCGAAATAAATAGTTCTTGATTAGTGTCTGTCAGATCGAGCGCTTCATTTAATATTCCTGCTATGAACTGTGCGGATAGCAGGAGAGGGATGCACAAGAGAATGATTTTTTTTGAAACTTCATACATACTCTTTTTATTGAACTTGACATAGTGGAAATGTACCAAGTGCCATGTCATGGCTAATGCGGAGAGTAACATACCGATGGATATTGCCATTGTCCCGGGGCGGAAGTTGGCTGTAATATCTGCTCCGCCGATAAGAGCAATGGTGGCATCGGTTCCGGTTGCCAGAAAAATGAATAGTAATTGATAAGCCAGATAGTAAAGTATCAATTTAATTGCACGTCCCATAATAATCTGTTTATTGGTTTAAAATTTTATTAGGTTGGAAGTGTGTCAAAATGAAAACGACCTATCATTTTGACACACTTTCAATGATATTTATTTTTTCAGGTGAGCATCCAGGAATTTCTCCATGGCACGATAGAAATCGAATTTGTTCTCTTCGTTATGGAAACCGTGTCCTTCGTTGTCTTTTACCATGTATTCTACTTCTATACCGCGTTTTTTCAGCGCTTCCACCATTTGGTCGGATTCTGCTTTATTCACACGCGGGTCGTTAGCGCCTTGTGCGATAAAGAGAGGAGCTTTGATTTGGTCTACATGAAATACAGGTGAATATTTTTCCATCATTTCTTTATCTTTCACAGGATCACCTACCATTTCATACATCATGTCCAATAAGGGTTTCCAATAGGGTGGGATAGTCTGCATGAAGGTGAACAAGTTGGATACACCCACATAGTCGATGGCACATGCATAAAGATCAGGAGTAAAGGTGACCCCTGCCAATGTTGCATATCCGCCATAGCTTCCGCCGTAGATGGCTACACGTTTCGGGTCGGCGATTCCTTTTTTTATCAACCACTCTACGCCGTCGGTGATGTCGTTCTGCATGGTTTGTCCCCATTGTTTGTAGCCCAGTTCGGTGAATTTGCGTCCATAGCCGGTTGAGGCTCGGAAATTCATTTGAAGAACAGCATAGCCACGGTTGGCAAGGAACTGTACTTCCGGATTATATCCCAGCTGTCACGTGCACGGCCCCCCATGCGGATTGACTACTACAGGCAGATTTTTGGCATTCTCCATGGTGTATCCTTTCGGGAGAGTGAGGTATCCTTCAATGGTCAGACCATCCCGGCTGGTATAGGTGATGGGGTGCATCGGGACCATATCTTCTTCTTTAATCCAGGGAGCCAAGTCAGCTATTTTAGTCAGTTTGTCTTCTTTTACATTATAGGTATAATAAGTTCCATAAGTGCGGTCGCCTCCAGCATAAATAATACGGATATTTTCGCTTTTATCTTCGCTGGTGGTGTTGATATCATAACCTTCCAGTTTCTGTTCCAACTTGGTGCGGATAGCTTCTTCGTTTTTATCGAAGTAATGACGGATAGTACCTTTGTGTCCGGTACAGGATACAGAGATTAATTTCTTTTTCAGTTCAGAATAGCCTAATCCGGAAATATCATATTTATCATTGGTGTAAAGTACTTCTTTTTCCTCACAAGTAGCCGGATCCATTAGGACGAGGGCGGTCTTGTCCCGTCCGATGTTGGTCAGGGCATAAACCATTTTATTGTCGGGGGTGAAGGTGGCAAAGCTTACCGTTTCCCTGAAATTGGTAGTTAGTACCGGACGGAAGGGCTGCTCTTCCGTTTCGCGATAGAGAATTTGGGTATTTACTCCGTCTACAATAGCTAAGGCTACACGCAGTTTTCCGTTATGGTCAGTCATCCATCCTTGTATGTTTCCGGGGTTCTCAGCTAATTGGGTCAGTTCGCCGTTATTGAGATTCAAGCGATAAGGATCAAATACTTGTGGATTACGCTTGTTCAGACCGATGATGACCAGTGAGTCGATATTTTCCAACGGATCAATAATAGTTGTCCTTACCTTGGGGAATGCGGTATATGCTTTGGAGTCAGTACCGTCTACATTGACTCCGTAGAGCTGAAAGTTTTCATCGCCGGCAGTATCTTTTATATAAAGTATCCGATGACCGTTTGCCCACATGCTTCCTGCAAGATCCCGTACCGTTTCTGAAGTGATTCGGGTTGCTTTGTCTGAACCGACTTCTTGTACGAATAAGTTCAGGCGGTTTTCATACGGAGCCATATATGAGAAGTATTTGCCATCCGGTGAGATTTGGTATCCCGCTTTTTCAGGATTCTTGAAGAAGTTTTCTAAAGGGACTTGTGCATTGGCTTCGGAGGCGAAACCGAGTGTTACCAGTAAGGTTGTTGCGGCTAAAATGCGTTTTAATGTTTTCATCTTGATGTATTTTAAAGTTGTTATTTTATCAGTTTATTAAATTTGCAATGGCTTGTTTACAAGGAACGTACCAATGTTCAATGAATAGGATGAACAATATTAAAAGAAAGATAATCTCGGACTTTTGTTGTGCTCTTTGTGCTAGAGGGGTATTTAATGGAATTTTAACCAGAATGAGTTCCCAAAAACTATTCCCATGAGCATACCCAGAGCTAGACCGATTGATGGATATACAAATCCGATAATCATTCCAATACACACTCCGATGGTTTGCCATCGGTTGGTTATACTGTTCTTTTGAGTTTGTGCTTCCATTATTTCTTGTTTTGTGTGTCGGCCAGCAAATTTATGTTGTTGTCTTTACGGTAAATACTTTGTTGTTTGTTGTTGAAGGCGCTTTCCTTGACGTTCCATTCGGCATAGTTGAGTTTGGTTTCATACGCTCCGGGAGTTACTGTAAGTAAATAAGCCGGTTTCCACAGTTCCCGATAAGCATCCCAGCGATAGGCTTTTTTCTCAATTACCTGACCATTTTCATCGTGTTTGTACTCATACTTCAATTTGCGTGTCAATGTTTTGCCGTCTTCATTCAGTGTATACACTGTTGTGTTTGTGCCGTCTTGACCGTAGATGTACTTCGTGTTTCCTGTTTGTGCGTTTGCTGTTGTTGTACAACTCATCATCACTACTGCAATTGCTGCTACTAAACCTGATTTAAATACTGACTTTTTCATTTTACTTTGTGTTTTAAATGTTTGTGTTTGTTCTTTCTTGTTTTTCGATATTCATTTATCGTTTATCGATATGCAAATGTACATCTTATTTTGATACTACAAAAGAAAAACAAGAAAAAATTATCGAAAAACGATAAAAATATATCCTTTATCATACTTTATAAGACAAAAATGAATGAAGAAACGTTTTTTATGCGAGAAGAGAGGGGGTGGGAGGGGAGGTTGCATCTTTCGGGAAGAAAACCATTTATATATTTCTTTCAGAAAAGTAAGTGCACTTGCTTTTTTCCGTCATATTAAAGAAGAATTTTAGCGGTTTTCTCCCTGTCTTTGTGCATTTGGGCGATGAGCTCGTCTATTGTGCCATATTTTTCTTCAGGGCGAAGATACTTTACGAACTCTATGCGCATTTCTTTGTGGTAGATATCCTCCGAGAAATTGAGGATGTTTACCTCGATACTTACATTGTTGCCATTATTGATAGTAGGGCGGTGTCCTATGTTCAACATTCCTGCCCATTTTTTCCCCTCCACATACACGTATACTGCATAAACTCCTTCCGAGGGAATTAATTTGTCGCTACAATCCACTTGCAGGTTAGCTGTGGGGAACCCTATTTTTCTGCCTACTTTGTAGCCATCTACCACCGTTCCATCCAGATAATAGTTGTACCCTAGAAATTGGGCAGCCTGACTTACTTTGCCTTCTTTTAACAGCTGACGGATGACTGAGGAGCTGATTTTATCCTCTCCGTCTGTATAAGCTCGCGCGCGTACTATATATATATTTAATTCCTCGCCATAACGGCAATAATCTTCAAAACTTTCACTGCGGTTGTGGCCGAAACGATGGTCATATCCTATAACTAAGGTGTGAATATTGAATTTGTTACGTAGTAACTGCATGAATTCCCGGGCCGAAAGCAGCGAAAGTTTTTGTGTAAAAGGAAGAAGGAGGCAGTAATCTACTTGCGTCGTTTCCAATAACTCAAGTTTTTCCTTGGGTGAAGAGAGCAGTTGTGGATGATAAGTGGTTTGTATCACTTGTCTGGGATGCATAGGAAAAGTGACCAATGCAGAATATAATCCATCCTTGTCTGCGACCTCTTTTACTTGATTGATAAGAAAGCGGTGTCCACGATGCACCCCGTCAAAGAAGCCGATAGTGGCAACTGAAGGGGGTAATACTTGATGGTTTATATCTGATATTATTTCCATTATTCAAAAAGTGAACTTAAATTTTCTCCAATATGATAGTGATGGGATTGTATACCAAGTGACATAGCTGCCTGGCAATTAGCTTCCGAGTCGTCTATAAAGAACGTTTCTTCAGGCAGGATGTTTGCCTCTTTCATCATTTGCTCATAAATGTTTTTTTCGGGCTTGGCTTTATGCATCTCGAAAGACAGAAAAGTATCTTCAAAAAAATCATTTACGCGGAAACCTCGATAACTGAACATCTGCTCGCAGGCATACTCCCAATGTATCCGATTAGTATTACTAAGCAGATAAACCATATAGTGTTCGCGCAATTCTAGTAATAAGTCCAGCTTCTCACGAGGAATATCAAGTAGCATCAGGTTCCACATATCATCAATTTTACGGTCGGTCAGTGATTCGCTGGCCTCCTTGCGAATGGCTGACCGGAATTCTTCCGGACTGATCTCACCTAATTCAAATAGGGAAAAGAAACCTTTTCCCTTGAACTGGCATACCTGTTTCTCGATATCTTGGAATCCTGCTTTGCGAAAAGCATTCAGGCAATTGTCAAAATCCAGATTTATTAATACTCCTCCTAAATCAAAAACGACATTTTTAATCTTACTGTCCATAACTCTTTATGTGCTTAATTCTCTTTCTTAGTTTTTTTTCTGTATTCGTTTTATCCAACGGTGAATTTCACCAATCCACAATACGAATGACGTTCCTGCGATAATATAAATCCAAGTAATAAAATCCATAGGTTCGGTACGGAATACTTTACCTCCGAATTCGACAATTAGAATTTGTCCGACCAAAATAATGATAGCTACACTCAGCATACCCAATGCATGACGGGAATCCTTAAATACAGAATGGTTGGTCCCGAAAACACTGGCGTTGAACAGATTCCAAAATTGTAGCATCACGAAGATTGTGAAAAATTGCGTTAAAGCTTGTCCTACTAAATCTGCTGGCATCTGTTTGATAATGACAATTAATGTCATCAGTATAGCAAGGAAGCAGAAGCCTACGCCTAGTATATTTTTGCGCATGACCTTAGTGATGATGAAGTCGTCGGTTTTGCGTGGCTTTTCATTCATGACATCGGCACTGGGGGGATAGATGCCAAAGCCATGGCGGCAAAAGTATCCATGATAAGATTTACCCAAAGCATCTGTGTTACTGTTAATGGTAGTTCTGTACCAAAGAAAGCCCCTAATAAAACACTGGCTAAAGCGACCACGTTGATAGTCAGCTGGAATACGATGAAGCGCTGAATGTTTTTATAAAGAGAGCGGCCCCACATTACTGCGGTGGCGATACTATGGAACGAGTCATCCAGTAAGGTGATATCACTTGCTTCTTTGGCCACTGATGTACCGGTTCCCATGGAAAGACCTACTTGAGCATGATTCAGTGCCGGGGCATCGTTTGTTCCGTCTCCGGTTACTGCTACTACGGCTCCTTTTTGTTGCAATAGTTGGACCAAACGTTGCTTGTCCATAGGACGTGCACGACTCATAACTTTCAAGTCAAGTACGCGGTCCAAAGCTTCTTCATCGCTTAATGCGGCGAATTCTACCCCTGTTATGCGGTTCCGGTCTGTATCTTCAGGTTTCCATAGCCCTATTTGGCGAGCAATTTCAGTAGCTGTTCCCGGAGTGTCTCCTGTAACAATTTTCACACCGATACCTGCCGATTGACATTTTTGTACGGCTTCCGGTACATCTGGACGAATAGGGTCGCTGATAGCTACGATACCTAGGAAAATCATATTTCCTTCATTGACAAGTTCGGCACAATCATTGCCGGAGTTTTCAGGAATAAATTTGTAAGCCAACCCTAAGGTACGCATTGCCTTGTTCTGGTAGGCCAGCAAATCGGCATTGTAATGAGTCAGTTCCTCAGGAGAGAGGTTACATTTTCCCATTACAATTTCGGGAGCTCCTTTTATATAGAGTACCTTTTTCTGTTGAATAGGTGAATCTACTAATGTAGCCATGTACTTACGTTCTGTAGAGAAAGTAAGTTGATTGATTACTTTTGCATTTTCACGTAGTTCCAAATAGTTCTTGCCTTGTTCATTCAGCCAAAGTAATAAGGCTATTTCAGTAGGGTTACCCACTCCGGATGGTTTTTTGCTTTCTCCTGTTTCTTCAAGGAAAGCTGTAGAGTTGGCACTGATACCTTCGGCTATTAAATCTGCTTTGGTAGCATCAAGCTTCGCTTCATGTACCTGCATCAGGTTTTGTGTCAATGTACCTGTCTTGTCGGTACAAATCACAGTAATGGCACCCATTGTTTCGCAAGCATGCATTTTACGTACCAGGTTATTGGTTTTCAGCATACGGCGCATATTCAGTGCAAGACTTAAAGTGACACTCATCGGTAAGCCTTCAGGAACGGCTACTACAATTAAAGTGACAGCCATCATGAAGTATTTCAGTACAATGCGGGCAATTGCCATCCACCCATGCCAGTCAGTTATTTCATTTACGCTGAGGTAGGAGTAAAGATCTTTTGCTGTAAAAACAATAAAGGTGAGCGTGGCGATAGTAAAACCAATTTTTCCGATGAAACCGGCCAATTTGGTTAATTGGATATTCAATGGAGTTTCTTCTTCACTTTGTTCGGTAGCCTGACGCGCTACTTTTCCTATTTCGGTGGAATCTCCCACACGTTCTACCTTCATTATTCCATGTCCGTCAACCACTGTGGTGCCACGCATCACCTCATTGCTGGGGTAAGTGGCCTCTTCATCAAATAGTTCTTCATTGATAGTTTTGTTGACCATCAATTCTCCTGTCAAATTGGATTCATTCACTTGCAGGGAAATAGCTTCCAGCAAGATTCCGTCGGCAGGGATCTCTTCACCTGTATTCAGCACTACAATATCACCCACTACAATCTCTTTACGAGGAATTTCCCGTACTTTCCCATTTCTGATAACTGTGACTGGTGTTTCTTCACCTACAGCATTCAGTAAGTCGAACTTCTTGTTTGCGTCGTATTCAAAGTAGAATCCGATACCAGTTGCCAGAAAGATAGCAAAGAAAATACCGATTGTTTCCGCATACTCATTTTCAATAATGGAAATCACTAAAGAAAAGAATGCTGCGACTAAAAGAATACGTATAACCGGGTCGCGGAACTTTTCCAGATAAAGTTTCCACATGGAGGGACGTTTGGGAGGTGTCAGGAGGTTAGTCCCATGTTTCTCCCTACTGATAAGGACTTCTTTGTCCGAAAGCCTGTTAGGGCTGTTTCCTGTTTTTTTTGTGCCATATGGCTTTGCAGAATTAATTAATGGAGCACAAAAATACAATTTATATCCTTACGAATTAGGGAATTAAATCTTTTTATCAAAATTTGGGCGCTAAATCTTGCAAGTTTCAGGAGAATATACTACTTTTGCACCTGCTAACAAGAAATTGTGAGCACGGACTTGTAGCTCAGTTGGTTAGAGCAACAGACTCATAATCTGGAGGTCCCTGGTTCAAGCCCAGCTGGTCCACAAAGCATAAAACAAAGGAAATCAAGCCGTTACAAAGAGATTTGTAGCGGCTTTTTTCTTTGCACACAAAAGTTCATTGCACACAATTTGCACACAGCTTCCGAGAAGTACTGATAATCAATGATAAACGAAACACACCGGTAAATTACATCGCATTTCATCTCGTTTCTTTCTTTCATAACTATTGCCTTACCGGTTGAGGTTTTTCACCGATAGTATAATACAAATAAAAGGGATAAGCTACACACCGATAGTTATCCCTTTTATTCTCAAAATCACTTTTTGATAGGAGGAATGAGCCCGTATTTTGCGGCTATTTCAAATAAGCGGTCACTGTTATATCGATACTGCCCCACTATCATAGCGGAATATTCACTATCAGTTTCATCATAGTCATAATTGGGATAAAAACTACTAACCTTATGGAATAAAGCCCTACCTTCCTCATCAAACATATTCTTAATGATATTGCCAATAGCAATCCAATCGTTGTAATAATAAGTAATATCCACTTGACTTCATCAATATAAAGTTCGCGTTCCCTTTGAGCTTCCTCATGTTCTTTGATATTCCTTTCCAACCGCTCAAAGTAAGCGTCACCGAGTCCTTTCTCTTCAAGTGTTTTATCAAACATATCAATGATTTCATCTGAAAATTCTTCTTCATCGTCATCTTCGGTCCAATCATCCAAAGTGGCAAATATATCTTCCCCGTTATCTTCTTTCTCTGGTGAAGAAGTATCTTCAACCTCTGTTTCATCCTCGCACTCAATATCCGGCCCTAACATATCGATAAGCTCGTCAATGGTATACTCTCTTTTCTCTGGAGTATTCTCCGCAACGTCTTCTTGGGTAGTAGGCTCGTTTACGCTCGCTTCCTGTTCTTGAACAACAACAGGCTTTTCTTCTACTGCTTTCTTTTTCTTTGGAGATTTCTTTTTAGCTCCTACAACCTCAGTAGTCAAAGGTTGTTCTTCTTGGGTTCTTTTCTTACGTGTCATAACTTTATTTATTTTGACATTAATAATTTTCCGAGTAATTGAATTTTCGGTTAATACATATATCCACGATATTGTCAGAATATAAGGGAATAGGGTATTTTAACTATATTATTAAGCCCTCGCACCAGTAATTTAGCACAAAGAAAGCTCGGTTATCCTAATGAGTAGGTATTACCGGGCAAAGAGAGAAGACAGCTCATATAAGCTATATAGGCTATAAAAACGAGGTCAAAAGGTTGGTGTTCTTAGTTCGCTCTTCTTTCTCAAAGCTCGCCAGATATGCTTCTGTAGTTCTTAGTCGGTATGCCCCAAAGACTCGCTTATATACGAGATATTGACTCCGCTTCGTTTCAATACGGTTGCGTATGAGTGTCTTGCGGTGTATGTGGTAATGTTGCCGATTCCCAATTCTTCACCTATCAACTTCATACGCTTGTTTATTCGTTTTACTACATCACGAGTTATGGCTTTAGCTTCAATTGCCGTTTCATTCCCTTTCATATATGGAAATATATAATTGTCAGGTAGAGGCTTATTTCCCCATTTATCAATGACAGCCTGCATTTGTACTGAAATAGTTGCTCGTATCTCTTTTCTGTTTTTTGTTGTGCGCTCTGTTTTCTGCCTTACAAAGCATATCTCACCGTCCACAATATCCGAGAACTTTAGTTTCAGCATGTCTGTCGGATTGATACCGTTACACAAGTAAATGAATATCCAAAGGTCTTTATACCTATTAGTCGTTTCATTTCCGCTCTTATAATCGAAAATAGCTTTCAACTGTTTCTTTGTCAAGCCTTTCTTTCTTCCAATACCGGTCTTTATCTCAAACAAGCCTTTTCCAAATGGGTATTGCGACTCTTTGATAACTCCGGCTCTCTTTGCTTCATTCATCAAAGTACGAATATTCCTCATGTGCATACCGATTGTAGAAACGCTTCTTGTCTTTGACCAAAGTTTCTCACATTTCTGCAACCATTCAACAGTAATGGCACTGAACGGAATATCTTTTCCTCCAACTTCTTCAACCATAACTAAAGTACATTTGAAGAATTGCATTGTTCCGATTCTATCTTCGCTTTTCAATTCCTCAATTTTTGCTCTTATGACACTATTTAGAGTGTCTCCGGTTGCCTTTCCCAAACGTAAATTAAGCGTATTGAAAGAGAATATTCCCTTTTCTGCCAGTGCTTCAACATTCATCCGGACTAAAGAAAAACAGCTTTCAATGGCTTGTTTGATTTTTCTGTATTCAAACGATTTACTGCCCGGCAGCTTGTTCCATTCTTCTTTTGTCATACAAATGCCAATGGAATCATATTTTGGCCTCTTCTGATAATAACCCTTGATTTTAACAGGATATTTACCCTCCTTGTTGATTGTACGTGCACCCAGTACCGTAGAAACTACGACACCATCTTTAGAATAATTGAACATGATTTTTAGTAATTACATGCAAGTGGAATTGCTTGCAATAATCTATATATCTATTTTTTGAGGGAAATATAGACGGGTTTGAAACGTTTTGAAGCCTTTTGAATAGTTTAGATATTTTCTTCAAGAGGTTTAAGCAAAGATGCAAATTATATGATATAATACTACACTTTTTATCAAAGAAACTAAATTCTTATTTTCAAGAAATAGAAAATCAATATCCTCTCAATAATTCGTACATTAATGATTTGAAAAAGCGTTTATAAATAAACAATATGTCTTTTCTATCGTTTATTTAATGTATAATACAATACTGTATAATTATCAAATTTGATAATTTATACCATGAAATTTGTTATCACAAAAAATAAAATTCTTATCTTTGCAGAAAGATAATGAAATTGCATGAATATCTATACAGAAGATGAAGCATTAATAGAGTTGTTGGAAGTGGGTTGCACCAATGACAAAAGATACAAAAGACTTCCTAAGGATGTTATTAAAGGTTATATAAAAGCATATAATCATTTAAGGGCAGCCAAACGAATAGAAGATTTATTCAGAATTGGAAGTTTGCATTATGAACGGTTAAAAGGAGATTTAAAGGACTTTGAATCGGTTAGATGTACTGGACGTTGGAGGCTAATATTTAAAAGTTCTACCATAGACAGTTCATTGATAATTACAGATATAGAATTAATAGAAATATCCAACCATTATGGCGACTAAATTTAAATTAAACGATTGTGTACCTTGCATAGCAATTCATCCGGGAGAAATCATTAAGGATGAATTAGATGCAAGAGAGATGAAGCAAAAAGAATTAGCTTCATTTATGGGTATGCCTACTTCCGTACTCAATGATATAATAAAGGGGCGTCGTGCTATAACTCCTGAAGTTGCTGTTTTGTTACAGGAAATTTTAAGTATAGACGCTTCTTATTGGTTATCATTACAAAATCAATATGATATAGACAAAGCAAATATCAATACAAAAATAATAGAACGGAAAAGAAATATTGAGATTTGGAAAATCATTTCTCAATATTGTTCTATTAAATGTTTTGAGAAATTAAATATTATAGGAACTAAAATATCAGAGAATATAAAAACTATATATTCAATTTTTGGTGTTACCTCTGTTGAAGAACTAATAACATTATACTCTCAAGAGAAAGAAGTTTCTTATTTTAAGAAATCTGAGCGTTTGAAAAGTGAGCCTATAAATATTTTTTCATGGAAACACTATGTTTTTTATGAAAGTTCGAAAATTCAGTGTGATACGAAGTTTAGTAACGACAATTTAAATAATCTTATTGATGAATTAAATCATTTATTTGTTATAAATAAGGATACTATAGATACAACAAAAAAAATTCTATCACGATATGGAATTAAATTTATCATAGTGCCCAAATTTGACAAAACTCCCATTGATGGATTTTCTTTTTGGCAAGGAGAAAACCCAACTATTGTATTAACATTACGATTAAACAGAATTGACAATTATGCCTTTGCTTTATTGCATGAAATATATCATGTTTATATGCATCTTTTCAACAATAGAGAACAAAAATATATTTCCATCGAAGGAGCTGAAATAAATAAATGTGAAGAAGAAGCAAATAAATTCGCCAAGTATTCTTTAATTAGCAAAGACTTATGGAGTGCATTCTTAAAACAACATTCTATGATTTCTCCACATGCAATGCAAATGAAAATAAAACAATTTGCTCATCAACATAATATCAATGAAGCTATTGTTTTAGGATTTTATCAACACGATATTAATTTGTACTCTATTAAAAGTTCAATATCAAGAGAAATAAAATAGTCCAATTATATGTACCGTGCAAATCTAATTGCACGCAATTTGCACGCATCTTCAGAAAATAGAAGAAAACAAGAAAGATTATTTGAAAAAGAAATACTACCTTTAGGCTTGAAAATCAAGGAGTATGAACCTGAAAAGAAATGAAGAGCAAATTACTGAAAATCAATTATTTGCGACTCATAATCTGGAGGTCCCTGGTTCAAGCCCAGGCTGGTCCACAAATAAAAAAGGCTGATTCCTAAGGGAATACAGCCTTTTTTATTTGTAAACTCTCCAGGTATAAATCCGTTGCTTTAGATAACATTGGAATTTAATCAAGGTAGTTGTTGGCTTCAGAATTTACACAGAGATAATTAATGTATTGATAACGAGGTAGCTTTACATTTGTTGCTCTTGTTATAGGAATCATGAACAGAATTTCTTTCTCTTAGTATAAAATCATGAGCACATTATATACTCTAAAACTGCAAATGTGGGTTTTACCTTAAAAAAACAGGATGGAAATTTGTACGAAATAGAAAGATGACTTTATCTTTGAAGAATATTAAAGCTGGCCGGACTTTTTATTTTGACGGAATACAGAGATTGTTAGTATAAAAATAAAAGATTAAATTTAGGTTTTATGGTTAAAAGTTATGCTTGTGCAGGCATTTTATTGTTTGCGATAGGATTATTCCCCTTAATGGCACAGGACAACACTGTGGCCAAAGAGATGGCTATAAAGATAGCCGATCGTATTATTGCTTCTACGGTTTATGAGTTCAAAGATGTAAAAACAGGTAAAGTATACACTTCTTTGGACAATGTTGCTTTAAATCCGGATATACGTGTCAATAGTAAATATTTGAATTGGCATTATACAAACGGAGTAACGAATATGGCTTTGATGGAGTTGGGTGATAAAATACAGAACCGGAAATATGAGGATTATGTGCTGAAAAATATGAAGTTTATTTTTGACAAGACTAATCAGTCTTATTTTCATCGTCTGTATGATAAAACTTTCCGTGAAGGAGGATGGAGGGCGGTTCCCCGTCTTACTTGGCATATGATTTATAGAAACAAGCGCTTGGATGACAACGGTCCTATGGGGGCTAGTCTGATAACTTTGAACCAGCGTCATCCGGATGAGGCTTTCCAACAATATGTTGAAACAACAAATCATCATCTTATGGTTTCGGAACCCCGCTTGGCCGATGGAACCATAGCTCGCTTGTGGCCTCATGAAAATACTGTTTGGGCAGATGATGCGTTTATGGCGGTATCTTTTATTTCTAGAATGGGAGAGGCTACCGGTGAAAAGAAGTATTTTGATGATGCGGCCAATCAGATATTGAATTATACAAGGTATTTATGGTGTCCTGAGAAACAGATTTATTATCATTGCTATCATACGGATAATAAGGAGCATGGAGTGGCGCATTGGTCGCGGGCCAATGGATGGATTTTTATGGCGACAGCCGATTTGCTGGCCAGAATGCCAGAAGATCACCCCATGCGTGATGATGTGATAAAGAATTTCCAGATGCAGGCCAGTGGGGTAGCCCGGTATCAAGGGAAAAACGGTTTGTGGCATCAGCTATTGGATAAAGCAGATTCTTATGAAGAAATCACCGGTACTTCCATGTTTGTATTTGGTATAGCTAAAGGTGTGAAGGAAGGATGGCTGCATCCGGATTTCATTTATGTAGCATGGCAGGGATTAAAAGGTATGTTGTCAAAGATTTCAGAGAATGGTGATGTGACGGCCATTTGTGTCGGTACAGGTATCATGCCTTCCACCGTATTTTATTATAATCGTCCTACTCAGGAAAATGATCCGATGGGTGAAGGGCCTGTGTTACGTGCTTTGGTAGAAATGATTGATGCACCTAAATATACGGAAATTAGTGCGAATGATCAGTATGATAAGATAAAATAAAGATAGAACCAAGAAAATACAATTGCCGTAGGGGCGGACTGGATTCGCCTGGATACACTTCTTTGTGGTGCCAGACGGAAACATTCCGCCCCTACAGTAAACCTGATGATAATGAAAAATATTTTTTTCAGTCTTTTGGCTATATCAGAACTTTAAATCCAATCGACCTCTTTTATTCTTTCTCCCTCGAAAGTGCCACTGATTATTCTGTTATTTAAATCGAAACGGGTGATATTGATTATTCCATCTTCCAGTTTTTCTTCTTGATTATTTTCATTTTTGAATATAACATCAGTATAGATAGTCTGATCGTCACTCGCTCCTTCTGAGATACTGTAAATAGTGATGTCTTTCTCTTTGGGGTCAATGATGTTGAAAGAAATGGAAGCATTGTTGTCCACTCGGACATCTATGCTGACTATCGCTTTCTCGTCTTCGTTGCGGGCAGGATAATAAGAAGCCTTATCATCTGAGTCATAGCGCTGTCCCGTATATACCCAGCCATCTATCAGGCAACCAAAGGTATTGGCTCCTGTTTGAGTGGCAGGGGCATGATGGTAGGATCTGCTGAAAAGTCTTCTCTATTACAGGAACAGCATAATGCGATTGTTAATACTATTGTAATAAGATATTTAATCATGGCTTGAATTTTTTAAAAATGATAATTGATACCTACTGAGAATCCTAATTGTGAAATGTCGTCCGCCCCCTTCATTGGATAGTGTGGCTGCACCATCCATTCCTTATCATGATAACGAACAGAATACTCGCCGGAATATGCCAGGATATAGTTTATCCTTGCACTGACTCCCCAATGGGTGAAAGCACGGTATTCTCCACCTATGCCAAAGTTCGCCGCCCATTTATTCATGGATACTTTCCGTGGCTTATCATATACCGTACTGTTATCTTGATATAACTGATATCCGGTTCCGGTAGTAAAATACAAGCTGAATTGCTGTTTCAGCCAATGCAGGGAGAACTGTGGAGCAAAATAATGTGTTTGAATTTTATCACTGCTGTTTGGCATGTCGTTAGTATACCGGCTGCCTTGATAAAGTACTCCGAATCCCACCCGTATGGCAGGCTTGTTTCCTATCAGATAAGTATAACTTCCTGACCAGCCTATGCCATTGCGTAAACTTGAAGAGTGTACAGCTACTCCTATCAGCTTTCCGGTGTAAAAGGTAGGCCCTGTTTGGAGGGACAGGATAGAACGTTCGCTAGTGCCGAATTGTGCGTATAGCACTGATGAATACAGCAGCATGGCTGTTGGTAAAAAACATAATTTACATTTCATAATAGTTGTGTTTGTCTAGTTAAGCATTATAAATACAAAAATAGTAAATCATTGAATATAATGATCTTATTAGCCTATTTATTTTGAACCGAGCATGAAAAATGTGATAGATTAACGCTTATCCGAATCTGTCTTAGGGTGGAAAATAACTGTTATGTAATGATTTGACTTCTTTTGCTACTGAATATTATGTAAATATAGGTACCGAATCGTGAACGAAAGTTATTATTTGAACATTTTCCTATGGAAATTTGTTATAAAGGAAAATATGATATACATTTGGAAAAAGTTTCCTAGGGAAATAATTAAAGAAGATGATGTAACAGAGTCTGGTTTTAATCATAAAAAGAGAAGATTATGAAAAAAGAGTTTATAAGAAGGTATGGATGGACATTGCTTGGCATTGTGGCAGGAATGGTAGGAGGATACTTATATTGGCGTTATGTGGGTTGTTCCACGGGAACTTGCCTATCACTTCTTCTCCTGTCAACAGTTCCATTTGGGGGGCGGCAATGGGAGGATTATTGCTCAGTTCATTTATACCGGAACGTAAAGAAATAAAGAAGGAGGAATAAGTATGAATAAGACAATTTTATTTTTTCTAGCCCTTATGCTGGTTACCACTACAGCTTGCGGCAGAGGAAACAGTAATAATAACCCTGTAAAAGAAGAAACTATGACAACAGAAGGAGATGGAAAAGTCATACATTTGACTAAAGCTGATTTTTTGGCGAAAGTATATAATTTCGAGAAAAACCCGAAAGAGTGGAAATATGAAGGTGACAAACCGGCTATTGTGGATTTCTATGCTGATTGGTGTGGTCCTTGCAAAATGGTAGCTCCTATTCTGGATGAATTGGCAAAAGAATACGATGGACAGATTGTGATTTATAAAGTGGATACAGAGAAAGAACAGGAACTGGCAGGCGCATTCGGTATACGGAGTATTCCGTCCATTCTGTTCATCCCCATGGAAGGAAAGCCGGAGATGGCACAGGGAGCTATGCCCAAAGCATCTTTTAAAAAGGCTATTGATGAGTTTTTATTGAAAAAATAAGTAATTTTGTGCAATAGCATTCAAGAAGAAGCATCAATATGGAAACTTTATGTAAAATAAGAGACCTCTATCGCGCTATTGCAGAATTTGAAACCCGGTTTGAAAAGGTGCATCACCTTTGTCTGAACGAAGGAATGTTGTTATGCTGTCTCTCCAAGAAGAAACGCCTGTCTTCGGGAGAGATTGCAGAACTGTTAGGCCTTACTAATTCAAATACTTCTAAAGTCATCAGATCTGTGGAAGATAAAGGCTATGTAGAGCGTAATCTGGGAGATAGTGACAAACGACAGATGTATTTCTCGCTTACGGCAGAAGGAAAGAAAATTCTGAAGGAGATGGAATGCTGTAATATTGAGATTCCTGAGTTATTGAGGTCTGTTTTGTAATAGTAAACAAGATACCGTTGTAGATGAAGCCCGTTTTTATTTTTATATCATTGCTGATAATGCTCTGTCCCGCTTTCTCGCAAAGCAGGATGGAGCATTATCTTGACTCCTTGGGACTGGTGAATGTAGGCCGGATGGACCCGACATTGAAAATAGATTTGATGTATACCCGTGCCGACAATTTTACCGGGAAAGTCCTTTATGAGGATTTGCAGGAGGCTTATCTTCATCCCGAGGCCGCCAAAGCCTTATTGCAAGCGCAAAAGCGGTTGAAAGAGTTGTATCCAGGTTATTCTTTGATTATTTATGATGCCGCCCGTCCCATGTCCGTGCAGCAGAAAATGTGGAATGTGGTAAAAGGTACTTCCCAAAATATATATGTATCCAATCCGGCTCGGGGAGGAGGATTGCATAACTATGGTTTGGCGGTAGACGTAAGTATTGCAGATGAAAAAGGAAATCCTTTGTCTATGGGAACCAAGGTGGATCATTTGGGCAAGGAAGCCCATATAGATACTGAGGCGGCAATGGTACAGCAGGGAGTCATTACAGCACAGGAACGGAGAAACCGCTTGTTGTTGCGTCGGGTCATGACGGATGTGGGTTATAAACCTTTGCGCAGTGAATGGTGGCATTTTAACTTCCGCAGTCGTGAAGAGGCAAAACGGAACTATAAAGTAATTAGATAAAGGATGGAAATATCAGCAAAAACACTCCATTTCATCGAAGAGCATAGGGAGGACGATACGCGTACACTGGCTTTGCAAAGTAAGAAATATCCCGATGTAGACATGGCGGCAGCTGTCACACAAATTGCCGGACGGCAGGTAGCGGCCCGCAAGTTGCCTTCATGGCATCTGGTTTCCGCATTGTGGTATCCTCCTCATTTGTCTATGGAGCAATGTTCTTCCGAGACGGCAGCTTTGTACAAGGCCTCTTTGTTGGGAGGGGATACTTTTGCCGATTTAACCGGAGGTTTCGGTATTGATTGCAGTTTTATCTCCCGGAATTTCAAGCAAGCTGATTATGTGGAGAGGCAGACGGAGCTCTGTGAGCTGGCTTTGCATAATTTCCCTTTATTGGGGTTGGGGCATATCCGGATACATAACCGGGATGGGGTGGCTTATTTGCAGGAAATGCTTCCGGTAGATTGCCTGTATCTAGACCCTGCCAGAAGGGACGGACACGGTGGCAAGACGGTTGCCATCTCTGATTGCGAGCCGGATGTAAGTGCTTTGGAGTCTTTGCTGGTTGACAAGGCAAAGAAGGTGATGGTGAAATTATCGCCTATGCTGGATATGTCATTAGCATTGAACGAGTTGAAAACAGTTCGTTCGGTGCACATTGTCGCTGTGAATAACGAGTGTAAGGAGTTATTGTTGATATTGCAAAAAGAGCCCGTTTCATCGGAAATAAGCATCCATTGTGAGCATATTGCAGGCAACGGTGAGAGCCAGCATTACACCTTTACCTTGAAGCAGGAAAAGGCATCGGCCTGTCCCTTGACTGATCAAGTCGGAACTTATTTATATGAACCGAATGTTGCTATACTGAAAGCCGGTGCTTTTCGTTCCCTTACACAAACCTATCCTGTGATGAAACTTCACCTCAGCAGCCATTTATATACCTCTGCTTCTTTGGTTCCGGATTTTCCGGGACGCCGTTTCCGGGTTGAGTCCGTATCGGGCTTTGGAAAAAAGGAATTGAAAGCGTTTTTGAAGGATATGGACAAGGCGAATATTACGATTCGTAACTTTCCATTATCGGTAGCGGAACTTCGCAAACGCTTGAAACTGAAGGAGGGAGGAGATGATTATATCTTTGCCACGACCTTGTCCGGCGGGCAGAAAGTCTTGATTAGAGGGAAGAAGTGTTAGTTTATAATCAGTTTGTAACCTATTCCCCTTACATTCACAATCCGTATACTGTTGTCTTTGGACAGTTTATGGCGTAATTTCGTAATAAATACATGCAGGCTGCGTGAATTGAAGAAACTGTCATCTCCCCATAGCTCCAACAAGATACTTTGGCTGTTCACCACTTCATTCCGGTTCTCACACAGGCGTTTTAAGATTTCCGATTCTCGGTGGGAGAGTTCTTGTATGTTCCCTGCAAAATCCAGTTGTTGGGTGACGGAATTGAATTGATATTCTCCGATGGTGTAAGTATTGGTTATTTCTTTTTCCACAAAAGCTTTGTGCATCAAGGCTTTGAGGCGTACAATAAGCTCCTGCATGCCGAATGGCTTTTTCAGATAGTCATTAGCTCCCAGTTCAAATCCTTTTACTACATCATTGATGGCAGACCGGGCGGTGAGGAATAATACCGGGGTTGCTTTATCCGATTGGCGGATGCGGCGTACCATTTCAAAACCATCCATACGGGGCATCATGACATCGGCCACCAATACGTCCGGTTTCTGTTCGAAAAACTTTCTTAAGCCTTCTTCACCATCTCCGGCGGTAGTAATGATAAAATCCTGTTCTTCTAGTGTGTCCTTGATAATCATGGCAAGAGTCTGTTCATCCTCTACTAATAAAACGTGTATCTTTTCCATTTGCTTATTCGGGAATTTTAAGTGTAAAGGTACTGCCTTTTCCTGTGCTGCTTTCCACGGAAACAGTTCCTTTATGCTGTTCTATCATTGTTTTTACATAATAAAGTCCTAATCCATATCCTTTTACATTATGCAGATTACCGGTCGGAACCCGATAAAACTTATCAAACAGATGTTTTTGTCTGTCGGCAGGAATACCTATTCCTTTGTCTTGTATCTTTAGCATCACATAAGCGTTACGGTCACTGTTACATGGACTGCTGCAGCGTGTTGCAGAAATGCAAATATATGCCTTTTCATCGGAATATTTTATAGCATTGTCTATCAGATTGCTGATCACGTTGTACAAGTGCAAGCGGTCTGCGTGTAGGATTATGTCTTCTTTCATAATAAGTTTGAACTCAGTCGGCTTATCAGCTTTCAGCCTATGTTGGCTTATCAGATTTTCCAACATAGGCCTCAGTTCGACAAGCTCATAGTTTAGACGGAAATTCTTCCGTTGTTCCATACTCATGGAAAGGATCTGTTCCACCAATCCGCTGAGCTGTTTCAGCTGGGCTTGGATAATCTGAAGATAGTTCTGTCGTTTTGTCAGATTCTCTGCTCCGTTGAAGTTCAGCAACGCATCGTTGGCGGCGTAAGCTACAGCTATCGGAGTTTTCAGCTCGTGAGTAATGTTATGCGTGAAGTCCTCTTTCATTTCTTCTACGCTTTTCTGCCTTAAGATGATGCGGATAAGAAACCAGAATGACAACCCCAATATAATAATGATAAAGAAAGAGGTATAAAGTATCCCTTTCATTTGTTGCAAGACGATGGTATTTGTCGGTTCTACCCATAACCGGTATGCCATTTTGTTGTACAAGTCATAATTGTAATAGTAGCTCACTGCTTCTTTGCCCGGTCTGTATTTTTGAGGTGAACTGAGTCCTTGTACGATCGTGCTGTCTTGACGTAAATTCACTATTTCGATGCGATGAGGCAGGTAGATGATTCCGCGCATGGCAAGTGTCCTAGTAAAAAGGCTGTCGAAAGTGTGCAGGTTGATTTCCGTGAAAAGGTCCAGCTGGCTGTGGATACCCCGTTGGAAGTATTTGGTGAGCAGTTCCAGTGTACCGTTTTTGTCGATAGTAGTAGATACCGGTTCATTGATTTCCAGACCAAATCTTTTTTGCTGTTTGAAAGGTTCGGTTTCTATAACTTTGGTAATCAAAGCACTGCTGTCCAGATTAATACTGGATTCGATATAGCCATTTATGGTTTCGTTGCTTCGTTTCACGGAATCGCACCGTTCCATCATTTCATTGTAGTCACTCACCTGTAATGTTTCTATCAGGCAATTGTCCATATCCTTCTTCATCGAGGTGTATAATCCTGTCAACCAATATGCCTGATAGGCAAAGACGCCTATCAGCGAAAGGATAATCAATGCGGCTATGGCTTTAAACGGTATCTTCATGGTGAGGCAAAAATAGGCACAAAATAAGTATTTTCTTTCTTTTGATAACACTAAATAAGACTTCGTAAGCTGGTGGTAACACATACGGAACACTTTTAGCCTTTACTTTGCATAGACCTTAAAAATAAAACGACGATGAGGACAGTGATTATCTTTTGTTTATGCTTGTTTACATTCACGGTACAGGCGCAGGACGATGTGAATTATACCTATATGGATAGTCTTTTTCAGCAGCTGCCGGAAGTGTTGGTGAAAGGTGAACGTCCTGTAGTAAAAGCAGAACGGGGAAAACTGATTTACGATTTGCCCCGAATGGTAGAACGGCTTCCGGTGAATAACGCCTACGAGGCGGTAAAGGAACTGCCCGGCATCGTGGAACAAGACGGTAATCTGACATTGGGCGGTCGCGGTATAACGGTGGTAATAAACGGAAAGGTCAGTACATTGGATAAGGAAGATCTACGGACAGTACTCGAAAATACCCCTGTCAGTCGTTTGGAGAAAGCGGAAATCATGTATGCTGCTCCGGCCCGTTACCGGATTCGTGGAGCCATGGTGAATGTGATTTTAAAATCGAATATCGGGCAGAAACCTGCTTTGTCCGGCGAAGTAGCGGCTATGTATGAACAGTCCCGCAGGAGGACATTGCAGGCCGTGGAAATTTGCTTTACACTTCCCGGCGCTTTTCGGCGGATGTGATGTATTCATACGGGTTCAAACATACCACTTTCGGATTGGACAAACACTCATGGCACACTATGGTGGAGAAGTACACGAGTTGGACTTGAAAACAGAGGCTAAAGGGTATGGCGGCCGGCATAACCTCCGTTTGGGGGCGGATTATGATTTCGGGAAGAAGAACTTGCTGAGTGTGGTTTACAATACACAATACCGCTATGGACAGGACTGTACAAAAATGCGTGGAACAGCCCACAGTGATAAAACGGATGACGCAGCCGCCAGTTACATAATGTGACAGCCGACTATCAATCTTCTTTCGGCCTTTCGGCAGGAATGGATTTCCTTTTCTTCTCCAGTCCGTCACAGACCTTCTTACAGAAAGATATGCAAAGTGTCCGTCAGACATTGAATTATGACAGCAACCAACGTATCAACCGCTGGTTGTTCTATGCCAACCAGCTTCATTCCTTGCAAGGTGGAACCGAGATCAATTATGGTGTAAAGTATACTACCACACACGATAACAGTTACCAGTTCTATCGGGATGGTGAAACTGGAGCCTTGATTCCCGATAATTCCGAGAAACTGCTTCGAAAAGAATATACTCTGAATATGTACACCGGTGCTTCACATAGTTTTGGAAAGAAGTTTTCTGCCGAAGTTTCCTTGGCCGCAGAGCTTTATCATGCTGAGGGACGCCATAGCTGGATGCTGTATCCCACTGTAAACACAACTTATACTCCGGCAGATGGTCATACCTTGCAAATGTCCTTCACCAGTAATCGCAAATATCCCGCTTACTGGCAGTTGCAACCTATTATACAGTATGTGGACAGCTATACCGAGGCCCATGGAAATCCCGACCTGAAGCCAAGTTCCAATTATTCGCTCGACTTGAATTATCTGTATAAGAATAAATATATGATAGGGGTGAATTACAATTACACCCCCGATTACTTTGTGCAGCTTCCTTATCAATTGCCCGACCGTCTGGCGGAGATGAATCAGTTTGTGAATTATGATTTTCAGAAAAGATGGACCATACAGACTATGGCTTCTTATAAAGTGAGTACATGGTGGAACGGGCGCATTTTTGCTTTCGGTCTGTTCTCTCATGACAAGAACAGCCATTTCCATGATATTGCATTCGATCGGCATAAATTCAGCGTCATCCTGAATACCACAAACACATTCATTTTATCGAAGAAACCGAATATCATAGGTACGTTGGCTGGTTTTTACCAATCACGTGCCATACAAGGGGTGTATAACTTAAGTCCTATTTGTAATATTTCGACTTCACTTCAGTGGACTTCTCCGGATGGAAAGACGAAGGTGATATTGAAAGGAAATGATATTCTTAATACATCGAACATGACCACCCGGCTGGCGTGGGGGCAGCAACGGAACCGGACAGAAATGAATTGGGACAATCGTAGCTTTACATTTTCATTCCTCTATAAATTCGGCGGATACAAAGAGAAGAAACGTACCGATGTCGATACCAAGCGGCTGGGGCGATGATTTTTAGTGGTTAGTAATCACTAACCACTAATCACTAATTTGCCATTTTTGCCTTGAAAGCCAGCGCATACATACGCATCTGTTTTACCATCGCCAACAAGCCATTGCTACGGGTGGGCGACAAATGTTCTTTCAAACCTATCTTTTCTATAAAGTATAAATCACTGCTTAATATTTCATCAGGAGTATGTCCGCTGACTACTTTAATGAGCAGGGCAATGATACCTTTTACAATCAAGGCGTCACTTTCCGCCTGGAACACCACTTTGCCGTCTTCCATATCGGCTTGCAGCCATACGCGGCTTTGGCAACCATCTATCAGGTTTTGTTCTGTTTTATATTCGGGGGCGAGTGGTTCCTGCTCGTTACCTAAGTCTATGAGCAGTTGATACTTGTCCATCCAGTCATCAAAATCACTGAACTCTTCTATCACTTCGTCCTGAAGTTCGTTTATTGTTTTCATTATTTTATCATTTATTTCTCATTATAAATCACATCCATCACCGTCTGTCCTACCGCTTTCAGCGTGTTACGGTCAATGTTCTCCATCGTATCATTTACCGTATGCCAGAAAGAGCCGAAAGAACTTTGCGGATTACCGGCATCATAATTAATGATATCCACACACGGGATGCGGGCCAGTTTGTTGACATAGATATGGTCGTCTACTGTTTCGCCCCCGTCTTCCTTTACAAAATATTTGCCGTATCCCAGCTCATGTGCCTTTTTCCAGATCTTCTTCATCTCGGAACGGGCGGTGCGGGCCGAGTAACCTTCATAATAGAACGTGGCATCTTTTCCGCCTACCATATCCAGCAAGATTCCATAGCGTGCATTATAGTTCTGAACATGTGGGGTACGTGCCCAGTATTGTGAACCAAGGCACCAAGTGTCTTGTTTGTATCTACCGTCATAAAATTCAGGAATTCCATAATCCTCCGAATCAAAAAACACGATATCTATGCCCAGAGCAGGTTGTTCTTTCTGTATCTGACGGGCGATTTCCAATAACACACCCACACCACTGGCGCCATCATTTACTCCTAAAATAGGAGTGTGGTGATTTTTCGGGTCGGGATCATTGTCGGCATACGGGCGGCTGTCCCAATGGGCGCAAAGCAGGATGCGTTTTTTACTTTCGGGCTTGTAAGCGCCGATAATGTTGCGTGATTTCAGTATAGTACCATCATAAGCTATCAAATCAGCATATTGATTGTATACCTTGGCTCCGAATTTTTCCAATTGTCCTGCCAGATATTCCCCACATTCTTTGTGTGCCTGCGTGTTAGGGACACGGGGACCGAAATCAGCTTGTACCTGAATGTACTGGTAGGCGCTGTCCGCATTGAATTCGGGAGCCTTGATCACTTCTTTGTCTACGGTTTCTGTCCGGTCGTTTCTGCTTTTACTGTTTCCACAGGCTACAGCCGTCAATACAAGCAGCAAGACCGGGATTACTAAAACGTTTTTTATCTTCATACTTATTCCTTGTTATTTGTGCATTGTCCTTATCAAGATAGAGAGTCTGCGCCGCAAAGTTACGTTATTTTCTTTGTACTTCTTCCATAACGCGCAGGAAGTTTCCTCCCCAGATCAGGCGGATACTTTCTCCACTATATCTTTCCAACAGCAGCCGGCGTGTAAAGTTTATCAATTCTGATGCCGAAGCGCAGCCTGTGATACCGCCGTCACCGTCAAAATCGGTTCCTATCCCTACATGCTCTATGCCCATGACATTTACCATGTGGTTCAGATGCTCGATGGCATCCTTGATGGTAGCTTCTCCGTTCTTACGAAGGAATCCGCTATACATACATACCTGTGCCACACCCCCTTTGGCTGCCAATGCTTTCAATTGGTCATCCGTCAGATTGCGCGGATGGTCGCAAAGGGCACGGGCCGAAGAGTGAGAGGCCACGATCGGTTTTCTGCTGATTTCCAGTGCATCGTAGAAACTTTTCTCTCCGGCATGAGAAATATCTACCATCATTCCCACACGGTTCATTTCTTTTATCACCTGTTCGCCGAATGTGCTTACGCCCAGTTCTTCCTCATTATAACGGGCGGAGCCGCAGATATCATTATTTCCGTTGTGGCAAAGTGTCATGTACACCACGCCACGATGTCGGAAACGTTCTACATTCGTGATATCCTTGCCAATGGCATATCCGTTTTCAATGCCCAGCATGACAGCCTTTTTCCCTGCTTTTTTCAAACGGGACAGATCAGCGGGAGTATATGCTATATCTACGGTTGTGCAGTTTTTGGCAACCATCTCCTCTATTTCGTTCAGGATGCGGTCTGCTTTGGCAGTAGCGGCCGATAAGGCTTCATCGGTACGTTCCAATTGCTTCAGGTAAGCCACCATGATGGTTGCGTCCAGATGTCCTTCCGTCATCTTATGCAGGTCTACCAGGATTTTCTTGTCACGGGTGGCAAAATTTATTTCTTGATCGAAGAACATGGGAGTGTCGCAATGTGAATCCAGCGTTATCATGCGTCTGTGAAGTCTTTTGGCTTCTCTGAAAGAAGAAGATTCCCTTATAAACCACTCGAATAGTGGCATCATGCATGTGTTGTTTTCCAATATGAAACATTCCGGATGCCATTGCACTCCTATCATTGACTTGCATTCGGTAGACTCCATCGCTTCAATGACTCCGTCGGATGAACGGGCGGTTACCCTGAAACCCGGCGCAACCTCTTTTACCGCCTGGTGGTGAAACGAATTGACCGGCAAAACTTCTGTTTCAAACAATTTGTAAAGTAAGGAATCTTTCTCTATCCGAACCGTATGCGAGGCATACCCCCGTCCCAAATCCTGATCGTGTTTGATCCGTTTCCCTTCCATTTGTACATGAATATCCTGATACAGGCTGCCTCCAAAAGCGGCGTTCATCACCTGTATGCCGCGGCATATCCCTAAAATCGGTATCTGCCGGTCTGCGGCCAGTTTGGCAAGCAATAACTCCTGACGATCCCTCCGAGGATTGATGCTGTGTAATTCCTTTACCGGCTCTTCTCCAAGGAACAAAGGGTTGATATCCGCACCTCCGGTCAGCAGTAAGCCATCCAATGCATTCAATGAGTTTATCAAACTGTCAGTGTCGTCAACTGGAGGGATGATGAAAGGAATCCCTCCTGCTTTCAGAATGGAAGTGAAATATCCTTCCAGTAAAGTACAGGCTCCCTCCTGGAAGTTTCCGGTAAGTCCGATAACAGGAGCGTCCTTGTGGCATGGAAATGTGCGGTGTATGGCATCGTACTCGGCTGAAATGTCAAATGTTTGAAACGTTTTCATAAGTTAAATTATTCATAGAAACTGAGCAAAGATAGGGATAAATTCAGATTTATTTTTCATATTTGCTAAAAATCTAATGACCATGGAACCGATACAGGACTTCGCCAGCTTGATAAGCCGTTTACGCTCGTTGAAAGAACGGAAACGGGTTGTGGTTGTTTGCCCTAATGACCCTCATACCGAATACGTTATAACCCGTAGTTTGCACGAAGGCTTTGCCGATTTCTTATTGGTAGCGGATACGCCCCATTTATTGAATTCGGAATATATCCGGATGCAATATCCGGACCATGTGAAAGTATACGAGGCGACAAGTCCCGACAAAGCGGCGCAGGAAGCTGTTTCGCTGATACGTGAGGGACATGCGGACGTGTTGATGAAAGGGATTATCAATACGGATAATTTATTGCGGGCCGTGCTTAATAAGGAACATGGTATCCTGCCGAAAGGGAATGTGTTGAGTCATATCACGGTAGCACAGATTCCTACATACAAGAAACTTTTATTCTTCTCGGATGCAGCGGTCATTCCCCGTCCCACCTTGGAACAATTTGAGGCGATGTTGCTGTATGATCTGGAGGTGTGCCGGCGCATGGGGATAGAAGCTCCTCGGGTAGCCTTGATTCATTGTACGGAAAAAGTGAACGAGAAATTTCCCCATACGCTGGACTATGTGACCTTAAAGGAGCGTGCGGCTGTCGGTGCTTATGGAAACATGTACTTGGATGGTCCCATGGATGTGAAGACGGCATGTGATGCGCATAGCGGTGAGGTGAAAGGAATCAGTTCTCCTGTGGTGGGACATGCGGATCTGCTTATCTTTCCCAATATTGAGTCGGGAAATACATTCTATAAAACGGTGTCGTTGTTTGGTGACGCCAACATGGCAGGTATGTTGCGAGGTACTACTTCTCCTGTAGTGGTTCCTTCGCGTGCCGATTCCGGTAATTCGAAATATTATAGTCTGGCATTGGCCTGCGTGGCCGGATAAAACCTTTAAATTATGAAGATATTTGTGATTAATCCGGGCTCTACTTCTACCAAAATAGCCCTTTTCATCGATGAAAAGCCAGTATGGGTGGCAGGGGCCCATCATACTGCGGATGACTTGTCGGAGTTTCACCACGTCAACGAACAGTATGAGTACCGTAAGAATTTTATACTGCGACTGCTTGCCGAGGCGGATATTCCGTTGGATTTTGATGCCGTCATTGCCCGTGGCGGTTTGTTGAAGCCTACGCCCGGCGGGGTGTATGTCATTAACGAACAGATGAAACATGATTTGCTGAACGCCCGGATGGAGCACGCTTGTAACCTGGGAGCGTTGATTGCCGATGAAATTGCCCGGGAATGTCATTGTCCCGCCTACATTGCCGATCCCGAAGTGGTAGACGAGCTGCAACCGGTAGCCCGTTTGACGGGAATACCGGAGATAGAGCGCATTTCCATCTTCCATGCCTTGAACAGTAAGGCGGTATCGCGTAAATATGCCGCTTCCATCGGGAAACATTATGAAGATTTGAATCTGATTGTGGTGCATCTGGGAGGTGGCATATCGGTGGGCGCCCACTGCAAAGGCCGGGTGATTGATGTCAACAATGCCTTGAACGGTGAAGGCCCGTTTTCGCCCGAGCGTGCCGGAACGATTCCTGCCGACCAGTTTGCAGAGCTGTGTTTCAGCGGCAAATACACTTTGAAACAGGTTAAAAAGATGCTGAATGGCAAAGGGGGGCTGACGGCTCATCTGGGTATGAATGATGTGGTGACTATCGCCCGGAAAGCTTCCGAAGGCGAGGAGCCTTATAAAGGGGTATTGGATGCGATGCTCTATACGGTGGCCAAACAGGTAGGGGCCATGTATGTCACTCTCCGTGGGCAGGTGGATGCCATTATTCTGACGGGAGGCATTGCTCATAGTGATTACTGTGTAGGGATTCTCAAGGAACAGATTGATTATCTGGCGCCGGTTGTGTTGATGCCCGGTGAAGACGAGATGGGTTCGCTGGCTTATAATGCGTTGGGAGCCTTGAAAGGTGAACTGCCTTTGCAGGTTTACCGGCCGGAATAAGAAGATGGTGGTACATCGGAATTAGAATAAGCGATAAAATTGTTCAAATCCCTCATGGAAGGGTAATGTGTTGATATACAGAAGACTATTATGAAGGAATTATTATAAATTCCTTCATAATAGCTTCAGGGATGTTTTTACCCGGCCAATGCGACCAGTTTATACATATTTCCTGTCGTGGTATGCATCCGTTCCGCTCCCAGGGAGTTCATGATTCTTCCCATTTTGTTTATCGTGATGCCGCGCATGGCTGCCGGATATCGTTTCAGTAGGATATTGAACAAGCATACTGCCGAGTAAAGTTTGAAGTCTTCTCCTTTCTCCGGCAGTCTGAAACAATGGAGAATCATTTCCGCTTCGGTGGGCAAGGCATAATAGGCCTGGTTGCGCAGTTTCAGCTCGGACTCCTCCTCCGCCGAGAACCAGTAACGCTTTCCCTCGTCCAGTTCTGCTTTCAGTTGGGCGAAAAGCTGTTTGTGCTCCAGTGGCGAGCAGTCTATCTTCTCTTTTACCTCGGCAAAGAAATAACGGCGGCTTCCGCTGGGGTCGGTGAGCAGCGCTTTCCGGTTGCTGGTGCCGATGAACGAGGCCATCCGGGGCAGATGGCTGTAGGACGAGCGGTGCGACTTGCGGAAATCCAGTTTTTTCATCTGCATCAGATTTTTCAGCAATGGCAGTTTCTGTGGTGAAAGACGGTCGTACTCATCCAGATTAATCAGTCCGAAGAAAGCCAGCTTCTGCTCACATCCTACCTGTCCGGTCAGTTCGAAGCTGTCCGTATAGTAGTCTTTCAACGAATCGGGCATCAGCAATTCGCAGAAAGTGGATTTGCATCTTCCTTGTTCGCTGCTCACCAGCATGGGAGCTACGGCGTTGGCACACCGCGCCATGTGTCCGCTCCACTGGGCAGTGACACCCAGCATCCAGCGGTGGAAACTGTTTACCCAGAAATCTTTCGTAGATATGCGTTGTGCCAGTGGCGTCACGCGGTCCGCGCCGTCCCATTCGGGAAGGGTGTTCATATAGGAAAGTAACGGATGATAGTCCGGCATCTGCTCCGAGTTCACGAACCGGCTTACATCCTTGTCCCAGCAGTTGATGTGACGTGCACGGGCTTCCAGACACAGGCTGTTCAGGGTGCGTTGGCTTATTACCTTATATATAGGTGTGTCATCGTCTTTTTTGCAATATTCCGTTTGTTCCGTCAGCACGTTGAAGCGAAAATGGTAGTGGCTCAGCAAATATTGTTCCAATTTTTGCTGTACTTGTTCCGTTTCCGGTTTCTTCTGCATTGATAATGAGGGAGATGAACTCTTCACTGTCGGACTTATCACTACATTCGAGGAAGCAAGCTTCTTCATTACTTTGTTTAATAACTTTTTATCCATTATTTGTTGTTTTAGGTTTCCGTTGGAACAAAGATACTGTGTAAAATAGCGTTTTGCAAGTGTTTTTCGTGGGGTTTTAGAGAAAAGTGACTAAGCGTAAACATCCTGAATAACAAGCTGTTTCGTCCGGTTGATTACACGATATCTTCCTTTTGATTTAGTTGTTTCACTTAAGTGATGAAGTTTGAGCACTCTATGATGAAAGTTCATCACTTAGGTGATACAATATCATCACTTAAGTGAAACAATTTACTTGAAGGGAAGATACAACGACTTCGACCGGATGATACACCTTATTCGTCCGGTTGTTGTCATTTGATGAAATGTGAGTATTTTGCCGGACAGTCATCACCTCGGGATGCGTTTTTGGAGATGGAACGGGGCTGAAAGAATATGAAGTTATTATGAAGAAATCGTAGAAGGATCATTCATAATAACTTGCTTGTAATCAGTAGGTAATGTGCTGATGAAGGGTTTGACGGAAATAATTCCGGTATTACATTTTCTATGCCGGCGAGTATGTTCTCGGTTACAGAGATGGAACAGGAGTTATTTGAACAGACCGGTGGGCAAGAGATTTTTCATCAGGCTCCGGTCTGATAATAGAATGGTATCTCATGATGAAATAAGTAAATTATGGGGAAGGAGCGATAATGGAAAATCATAGCCTTTATAATTTGATTGCAAAAATGGGGAAGGTCTTATCAGTGGATACTCGCATTGAATTAGTTACCGTAGGGAAGGACGGTTATGCTCTGAAAATAGAGGATGTTGCGAGCTGCATATGAGTAAGCGTTTCCGCGATTCTATAAGTGTGGTAAAATAAAAAGTTTAATTAGCCTTGTTTAGCTATTTTCCTTTTCCCATTTATCAGGAAGTAGTTCCCTGTATTTTTCAAGGGGTGTGTTCGGTTGCATTCTGCGGTTCTATTGAAGGTGATTGTGATCCCGGAAAGGCTGAACTCTTCTTCCGACAACATGATGGGTACTATTTGAGTGAACGAAGGAGAGGAGGTTGTCGTTCGGGAGTGGGCAACACCATTATAATAATCACGAACCACATCTTTCCTAGCTTGTTTAACGCTATAGCCCCGTCGGGACATCCAGGAGCTCATATCCCCCAAAGTGGTATGTTGCTTGCGGCAAACATCGGCTAAAGAACAATTGTGGTCTACTTTCAATACTTCCAGAAAACGTTTCCAAGTGGCTCTAAATCTACTTTCTTCTAAATCCATAATACTTCGTTTTTATACGCTGCAAAGATACAAGAACGAAAAAAGACAGACTAGGTAGAATCGCGGAGACGCTTACAACATATTAAAATTAAAGACTTTTCGATAATTATTTGCGCAAATAACTATCACTTGTTGTCTGTATGCTTTCCGCACGTTTTACCTTTACTTTCTTGCCAAAGTCAAACTTATATATAAGGTTTAAGCACGCTCCTTGATAAGGGGTTTTATTATTTTCTTCTATTCTGCTTAGATTGTTATTGGTAATTGTGGTCAGGTTTCTTCTTTTATTCAAAATAGCGTAAACTGATAAATTTATGCAGAACTTTTGATCCAGGAAATATTTGTAAAGGCCGGCATTCATATTGTATACACTGTGATATATTGTTTCGCTTCTACGTGCTCTTCTTTCTGCCATAAAGTTAAAACTTCCACCGAAAGTATTTGTGAAACGAAGACTGTTGTCACAAAAGAATAAGCAATGGACTATATGGTAGGTCTGTTTGGGCGACACTTCTTTAGTGTAGTCGCCATCAAGGGAGGCATTGGTAGTCCACCAGCTGAACAAGGCCTTAGTGAAACCTATTGAAAAAGCATGTCGATAAGACTTCCCTATATTGGTCGGCATAGTATAGGTGATGATCGGATTGTCTTTATCTTGATAGATCAGGGGAAATAAATCATCTTTGCACTTTGCGTAAGCGTAGCTTATACTCCAAGTATTTGACAGACTCAACAATAGCCTGATACGATGTTCGGTAGTAGGTACTAAATCCGGATTCCCTTTAGCATAAGAATATTCAGAGATATAGACAATAGCCGGATTCATGCTCTTATAAGGGATATTTCCCATTCTTTTTGAATAGGATAAAGAGGCTTGGTTCTTTTCAGAGAAAAGGTAACCCACCTTGATGGAGGGGAACAGATTGCGATATGTGCGTTTGTCACCTGCTATGTTATTGGAAATACATTTCACTTCATCTTCTTGTACCCGTATACCGCCATTTAATGTAAATTTCTTCCATTGCCATACATATTCTGCATAGCCTGCATAACCTATACCTTTATAGGTAAATAGCCCGCTTTTATCTTCTTTCTGCCATCCTTCTTCACTCTGATATGCGTAATACATTTGGTTGCCGGTGTGGTTATTATAATAGTCGCCACCCCATTTCAACCTGGAATGTTTGTTGAGCAAGAAGATATAATTTATCTCTGCTTTCCATAAATCAGAAACAGTTCCGGTGTTGCTACATTTATTATCCTCTTCGTTTTTCTCCGGATACTGATAAAGATAATGGTGATTCAGTTCTTTCGTTTCGTCACTTCTCAAATAATCAAGAACTGTTCGCAAAGTATGCTTTCCGTTTTTTGATTTCCAATTATAGTTCAAACTAGCCTGATATATTTTGTCATCCCCTTTCCCTTTACTATGGTAGGAAGAGGTATATTCCTTTTCTGTTTCTTGTATTTCGGAAAAAGAAGAAGATTTTAGTGTGCTTCCAGCTTGTTTTACCATACAGTTAAGTCCGATGCTTTGCAGGGTAGTTATATCATATAACATACTGAATGTTTCATTGATTCTTCTTATATTTTTACGGTCTATATTCTGGTTTACAATATGGGTATTCTGGTGGCTGTTATGGGTTATATTTTCCGTGATATAAGGATCTCCTGCATTAGAAAGAACTAGATTGTTGTAAAAATTCCATTTCCCAAGCCGAAGGCTTAATGGAAGACCCAAGCGTTCCCAATGACTATTTCTTTTTCTCATTTCTCCTAGCAAAGAGGGTGAACCATTGCCTCCGCCATCTGCATTTTTTTTCAAAGATATATATGATTCCTCCTTTAGTCGTGGCATTATATTGTAAATCAGCTTCCGGCAGGATTTCAACATTTTCTATGTCCGTGGCTTGCAGACTTGATAATTCTGTGCGGTCATGAAGTTCTCTGCCGTTTATGTATATTTTAGACACGGTTCCTCCATTCAGCCTTAGTTCAATTATATGCAAGGAAAGAATTTCAAATATAGGAATAAGAAGAGTTTGCAGAGTACGGAGCAGGGGATAAAGTTGTGAAATAATTTTTGTTTTATATGTTGCAGGCACGGGATGCGTATGATATTAGAATCGCGGAAACGTTTACGAAGAGCGCATGAGGAATGCGCGAAACTTGAGAGTGTCATCTGATGTCATAGTACAGGCTACAGGGCTTTCTGAAGAAGAAATAAAAGCCCTTTAATTGAATTGCAAAGGGTTTGGCCGGAAAGAATAGTTTCTATTCATATTCGTGTTTCCGTTTCGGATTCATCGGAAACCAACCTTTCAGCACACGTTCGCGTTGCTCGAAGATCTCCTTGATAGTCCAGAAAGAAGAGAAAGAGAAGACACCCAATAAAGAGGAAATCAAGATGTCACTGATAAGTACAGTCCCTATAATGCCTGCTATGCCCAGTACCAAAAATATCCACCAGCATCGTGTACCCCAATAATATTCGGCCTTGACCACGATGGGGTGGAAAAGACCGATTATTAAAAAGGTACAAATGCCGATGGCGATACCGCCTAAATGGTATTCATTCAGCCATTCCATTCTTTCTTAGCTTTGAATGGGTATTTCTTTTTTGATGCTCTGTTCCAGAGAGATCAAGGTCTCGGTAGCCGTAACACCGGGAATTTCCTGAATCTTTGAGTTCAGCAAGTCCATCAAATGTTCGTTGTCACGAGAGTAAAGTTTGGTCAGCATAGTATATGGACCTGTAGTGAAATGGCATTCCACAATTTCGGGAATCTTCTTCAGTTCTGCCACTACGTTTTTGTACATGGAACCTTTTTCCAGCTTGATTCCTACGTATGTACAGGTTCTATACCCTAAACTCTTAGGGTTCACATGATATCCTGAACCGATAATAACTCCCAAATCAATTAATCTTTGCACACGCTGATGAATGGCTGCGCGTGAAACTCCACATTCTGCTGCGACATCTTTAAACGGGATGCGGGCATTTTGGGATATAATTTCTAGAATTTGTCTGTCGAGACTATCAATTTTCTCCATAATATACCGATTTTAATGTTATCAATCTGTAAGCAAATATAGGAATACTTTTTAATTTATCTACTATTTTGCAAGAAAAAACAGGATTTCTTTGAAAAAAAGTGCAAGAAGAGGAGCTAATCACCTATTTTCTTCTCTATTTCGCCGATTTTCCCTCTTCTTTCAAATGAGAAGGTATCGCTATGTGTATCTAAATAGTTCAACAGGAATAGCGATTTTCTTAACAAATATTTTTGTTCTTCGGACTCTTTCAACAAAGCATCCTGATAGAGCAGTTCGGATAACATGTCGATGCGCGTGAGCAATTCCTCGCCACCATAGTTTTGTCCCATCTCGTTCAGTATATATTCCGCATCCTGATCATAATAGAAGGTGGAAGGATGATTGAAGTAGGCACGATAAATGCTTTGAAGTTGCAATTGCAGCTCGGGACCGTCCTTTTTATCTCTTTCTTCTACCAACTTTTCCAATGCTTCGAAAAACTGTTGAAGCAACCGCATAATGTAATCTCTTTGCAGCATGTTAATTGTCCTCTTCGTTTTTATGGGTTAGTGTTACTAATACTTTATCTATCCGGGCTCCGTCCATGTCGACTATTTCCAGTGTGAAGTCATTCCATTCCATGGCTTCACCGGTCTTGGGAATGTGACCTAGTTGTTGCAAGATGAGGCCGCTCAAAGTGTTGTAATTATAATCGGGGTATAAATCCTCCATTTCGAAATGACTCAGAAAGTCATAGAAAGAGCATTGCCCGTCTATCAGCCAGCTTCCGTCCTTGCGGGGAACGATATCGGGATCTTCCGAGTCACTGGGCAAGGTGCCTACCAGGGCTTCCAGAATGTCCTTCATGGTGATGATGCCTTGCAGACTGCCGAATTCATCACAGATTAATCCGTATTTGATGTTGTGCTGGCGTATTTGTTCCAATACTTTATATACATCCATGTTTTCGTGGAAGTATTGTGCCGGACGGATCACATCACGCAGATTGAATTCGCAACTGTTCAGCTTCCCGAAGAGGTCTTTCAGGTAAACTACTCCGATGATGTTGTCCAGGGTGTTTCCTTGAGTTACAGGGTAAACTTGGTACAGGTGTTGGCATACGATGTCATACAGTTGCTTGTTGTTCATGTCTATGTCAATGGATACGATGTCGCTGCGATAGGTCATGATGGTGTTGATGCTACGGTCGCCCAGGGAGAAGACGCGGTCCACAATATCCTGTTCCACTTCCTGCACTTCGCCGTTCTCAGTCCCTTCGTCTATCATGGATTTGATTTCCTCTTCAGTCACTTTTTCTTCAGCTGTGTTGATATGCAGCAGGTTGAAGATAAGTGAAGTGCTTTTGGCAAGTATCCATACAAAAGGAGAGGCTATGACGGACAGCCAGTACATGGGACGTGCCAATAGCTTGGCAGCACGGGTGGAGGCACTCATGCCAATGCGTTTGGGCACCAGCTCGCCAAAGATAATAGTGAGGTAAGTGACCAGAATGACAATCAGGGTTTGAGCCAATAAATAGGCATATGTGGCGGGTACGCCGGTGTCAGTCAGTATGTTCCCAAAATCGGTGGCCAGCACGTCGCCGGAGTAAATACCGGTCAATATACCAATCAGGGTGATTCCGATTTGGATGGTGGATAAAAACTTGTCCGGGTCATTGGCAAGCTTTAAAGCGATACGCGCTGTAGAGCTTCCATGACGGATATCATTGGACAAACTACTTTTACGCGCTGAGATCAGGCGATTTCGGACATAGCGAATACCCCGTTTAATAAGATAAGTGCGATAATAATGGCAATTTCCATGTAAGAATTTACGTTTTGTTTTGCTAACAAATGTACTAAGAATTGTGTTTTCTCTTTCTTCTTTTAGATTTAATTAATGAATTATCTGTCATTTGCGCTATCTTTGCGGTGTCTATACTTAGAAAGGAGTAATTATGCATCCGTTGGAACTATTCAAATATTGTCCGAAGTGTGGTTCGCCGCACTTTGAAGTGAACAATGAGAAATCAAAGCGTTGCGCCGATTGTGGCTTTGTGTATTATTTCAATTCCAGTGCTGCTACTGTAGCTTTTATCTTGAATGATAAGAATGAGTTGTTGGTGTGCCGCAGAGGAAAAGAACCGGCAAAGGGAACATTGGACCTGTCCGGTGGGTTTATTGATATGTATGAAACCGGCGAGGAAGGTGTGGCACGCGAGGTGCTGGAGGAAACCGGCTTGCAGGTGGAGGAGGCTGTTTATCAGTTCTCATTGCCCAACACTTATCTTTATTCAGGATTTCTGGTACATACATTGGATCAGTTCTTTCTTTGTAAAGTGAAAGATACCAGTCGGATAAAGGCGATGGATGATGTGGCGGAATCTTTCTGGCTTCCGTTGGATGAAGTGAATCCCGAAGAATTCGGGCTGGATTCTGTGCGTGAAGGAGTCCGGCGTTTTTTGAAAGAACATAAACTTTAATGATAAGATATGAAAAGAAAAACCTTATTGATGGCCGCATTGATGGGAGCTGTTCCTTGCAGGGAATGGCGCAGCAGATAACTCCCAAGGATGTGGCAGGTGACAAGGAATATAACCGGGTATGCCGGGAATATGAGTTGAAAGGCGGGGACAGCATGGAACTGTTACAGGCTTATCTGGACAAATATCCTGACTCCCGTCATAAAAACAGGGTGCTGTCACTGATTGCCTCTGCTTATTTTATGGAGGGAAAATACAAGGAGGCCATTGCCCTGTTCCGGTCGTGTGATCTGGAGGCTTTGCCTGATAAGGAAAGAGATGATTGTGCCATGCGTCTGGCCACCTCTTATCTGAAAGAAGATAATCTGCGTGAAGCGGCTGTATGGTTTACCTTGCTGAAAGAGGTAAGCCCATTGTATCAGGATGACGCTGTCTATAATCTGGCTTATATTGATTATGTGGAGAAACGCTATGACAAGGCGCTGAAAAGTTTCCAGTCTTTGCAGAATGATGCCGTATATGCAGCATTGGTTCCTTATTATATAGGAGAGATTTATTTGGTGAAAGGAAATTATCAGCAGGCCCGTACTGTGGCAAAAGCGTATCTGGAGCAATATCCAGCTAAAAAGGATGTTCCTCAGATGGAACGGATTTGGGGAGAGGCTTGTTTCGGATTGAATGATTACCAAGCGGCGATACCTCCTTTGGAAAGATACCGTGAAAGTGTCTCCCACCCGCAGCGTAAGCCTTTGTATGAACTCGGTATGAGTTATTATTATACTGGTGTTTATTCCAAGGCTGCCGCTACTTTGGGGGAAATGGCTTCGGTACATGATGCCTTGTCACAGAATGCTTATCTCCACATGGGGCTGGCTTATTTGAACTTGAAGGAGAGGAACAGGGCACGCATGGCATTCGAGCAGGCAGCCAATTTCAGTTTTGACCCGAAAGTAAAGGAACAGGCTCTTTATAATTATGCTTTGTGTATTCATGAAACCTCTTATTCTCCATTTGCCGAGTCGGTTACCGTGTTTGAGCGTTTTCTGAACGAGTTCCCGAACTCGCCTTATACGGAGCGTGTCAATGATTATTTGATAGAAGTGTATATGAATACCCGCAGTTATGAAGCTGCTTTAAAATCTATAGCAAAGATTGAACATCCGGGCACACGTATTATGGAGGCCAAGCAGAAGATTTTGTTCCGGCTGGGCACACAAGCGTTTGCGAATGCTCGTTTCCAGGAGGCTCTGGAGTTCTTCAACCAATCGCTTGCTGTGGGGCAATACAATCAGGCGACAAAGGCGGACGCTTATTTCTGGAGAGGGGAATCCAATTATCGTTTGGACCGTTTTCCGCAGGCGGGTAACGATTACCGCTTGTATCTGGAATTTGCCACCAGCAAGGACGGACAGGAATACGGTCTGGCTCTCTATAACTTGGGATATACTTATTTCAAACAGAAAAATTATGGAAATGCGGGCACTTGGTTTACCCGTTTTGTGGACAGGGGAAGTGCCAATGAACGTGCCATGCAGGCAGATGCTATAACCGTATAGGTGACTGTAACTTCTATGACCGCCATTTTGAACAGGCTCGTCAGGATTATGCCCGTGCGGTGGAGATTGATCCGTCACTGGGGGATTACTCTTTGTATCAGGAGGCGTTTGTACGTGGTTTGCAACGTGATTATAATGGAAAAGTGCAGACGTTGAACCGCTTGATTTCGGATTATCCGGAATCACAATACATGGATGATGCCCTTTACGAGCAGGGACGTGCTTTTGTGCAGATGGAAGATAATGCCAATGCCATTGCCCGTTTCAATATTTTGGTGAAGAAATTCCCGGAGAGCAATGTCGCACGGCGGGCAGCTAACGAGATCGGTTTGCTGTACTATCAGGATGACAAGTATCCTGAAGCCATTCAGGCTTATAAGCAGGTCATAGCCAGTTATCCGGGCAGTGAGGAGGCTCGTTTGGCGCAGCGTGATTTGAAATCTATCTATATTGATTTGAACAAGGTGGATGAGTATGCCAACTTTGCTTCAACTATCCCCGCGGTGCCAACTTTGATGTAAATGAGCGTGATTCATTGACTTATGTGGCTGCCGAAAGGGTATATATGCGAGGAGAGGTCACCGAAGCCCGCAACAGCTTTACCCGTTATTTACAGACTTTCCCCGAAGGTGCTTTCAGCCTGAATGCCAACTATTATATCGGTTTGATAGACTATAACCAGAAAGCCTATGAAAGTGCAGCTCGGCATTTGGATAAAGTATTGGAATATCCCAACAACAAATATTCTGAAGATGCCATGTTGATGGGTGCCGAAATGGCTTATACGGCGAAGGATTATGAAAAAGCTTTGCATATTTACAAGCAATTGAAAGATAAAGCTGCTTCTATGGAGCGTCGCCAGCTTGCAAAAACCGGAATGTTACGCAGTGCGCATATGCTGGGAAATGAGGAAGAGATTATCTTTACCGCAACAGATTTGCTGGCCGATACTAAACTGGCGCCGGAATTGTCTAACGAGGCACATTATTACCGTGCAAAAGCTTATTTGGATGCCGGCAAGACGGATGGAGCTATGGAAGATCTGAAGATCTTGGCAAAAGACACCCGTAATGTATATGGAGCGGAGGCCAAATATAAAGTCGCCCAGATTTACTTTGACGGCGGACAAACGGATAAGGCGGAGCAGGAGGTGCTGAATTACATCGAGGTAAGTACACCGCATACCTATTGGCTGGCACGCAGCTTTGTGTTATTGGCTGATGTGTATATGAAGTCGGGACGTAACTTGGATGCTAAACAATATTTGCTTTCATTGAAGCAGAACTATCAGGCTGATGATGATATTGCCGGAATGATTGAAAGCAGACTTGAGAAATTGAAAACTGAGAATTA
>ENA-OQBT01000046-OQBT01000046.1-human-gut-metagenome-genome-assembly--contig:-NODE-46-length-71506-cov-6.347469_pt1 | contig 71506 bp, 74 predicted proteins | sample MGYA00242749_ERZ504557 | MGnify/ENA primary metagenome ERZ504557 (study PRJEB26092, sample SAMD00036243) | human gut metagenome | host: Homo sapiens | study: EMG produced TPA metagenomics assembly of...
GCTTTAAGTTCAGCAAGCTTAGCTACTGTTGAGTAATCAATTGGTTCTCCAGATTTACCTTCTAGGTTATCTGTGTGAAGTACTGTTCCTGTTCCTTCTACAACATAAGTTACTGTTGCTTTTTGAGTATCTGCTGTATAGGTGATCGTTGTATCTTTACCAATATCAGAAGGTATTGGCGGAATATAGCCTTAGTACGGTCATCGGGATCAACTGGCACCAAAGGAGTCCCCATATGGTCTTTAGGTGTATAGCCAGGAAGAAAATCAATAACCGGGTAACCAGGCACAGATGAATCAGCAATCTTAGTAGGGTCACTAGGATCATTGGGATAAATTATTGACGTTTTTGAGCCATCAGGATTAGAGACAATCCAGTTGCCGAGCTTGTTGTAAACATACTTAATATCAGAGGTTTGTGGAATATATGGATTTTTAATTGCGACTGTCGTATAACCTACTGGATACTTTATCACAGGATCTGAGGGCTTTATATTTGTATATGTCTTGAGAACTTTTCCATCTTGAGCAATTGAAGCAGACATTGTTCCATCTGAACCAGTCTGAGTGTAAGTAACAACTATTCCATCATGAAAGTCTTTAACATAACTAGCACCAATCTCTCCGAATGGTGACATAACGCCATTTGAATTAGAAGGTGCAGTAGCATAGTAACCATTTATAAGTATGGGACTCGTCGTATATTTTTGGCCAACTAACCCTTTTTGTGTATAAGGAACAACCGGATTACCATTACTGTCGGTGATTTGCTTGCCATCTTTATCAACAAAATAGGTTGTTTGTGTGATCAATTTGGGTACCATATAGGATAGTCTATTGTAGTAGCCAGTATCATATTTACTAGCAATATATTTAACAGCAAGAGGATCTCTTAAACTTTCAACCATCGCATAATAAGTATCATTATAGTAGGTAGTGCTATCAAATTTATCAGATGGTACATGAGTATGTTGATTTAAAGTGTAGTGCTTTAAAACCTTATTTGATGCCGATAATTCCGTTACATAAACAATTCCATCGCCCGTTCGATTAGTTGAAAGAACAATCTGGTTTCCATAATATGTTTGCACCCATTCATAACTGTAATGAGATTTATCTGGATCAATCCACATTCCAGATGGATAATCTGGATCACTAACTGAGAAACCCGTATTGGTAACTGAACCTGACAATACCTTTCTACCGTAGTTTTGAGCAAACTTACTTGTAACTATTGCACTTCTTTTGACAGTTCGTCTTTGGTTAATAGAATCTGTATTCTCTCTATTACCACGCTTGTTATTATCCACTGTTTCCACAGAATTTGCATACTTTGCATTTGTCTTAACTGCAGTGCCGGCGGTACCTGGAGTACCATTAGTTGTATAAATTTCAGTTGGTCTTAATTTCTTTTCAGCAGTATTTGATTCAGTTACAGCTGTGCTCAAAGCTGATACAGTTTCTGCTTGTGCATCTACATCGGCTTGACTAGCATCTGTATTCGCTAGAGTTGCTTTAGTTGCTGCCTTTGTAGCTGCAACTTCTGATTTCACTTCTGTAGCTTTTTCAGTTTCTGGATTCACAGTTTCTGGCTTCATAGTCTCTGAATTCACAGTCTCTGGATTCACAGTTTCTGGCTTCACAGTCTCTGGATTCACAGTTTCTGGCTTTATAGTCTCTGGACTCACAGTTTCTGGCTTCACAGTTTCTACTGTTTCTGCTTTAGGCTCAGCCTTTTCCGTCTCCTTGTCACCTTGATAGAAGCAGATGTTGTAATAGCTGTTTCAGCTGATTGTACTTCCGTCGCTGATACTACGCCATTACCTAAGAACATTAAACCAACAGCAATTGCTACTGATGCTGCTCCAAAGCTGAACTTACGAATACCGTAACGAATGTACTTCTCTGTTCGAAAATCTTGTTGTTTCCCTCGCATATGAGTAATAACCCCCTTATAAATTGTTTTATTTTTCAAAATACTTAATTTTAAAAAAAAACGGTAATTTTAACATTTAATGTAACAATGTTTTTATGCCGAAACTATATACTTTAAAAATAATTTAATCGTATCACACTTCCGTATTATAAGCAAATTTTCCATTTAAAATTTAGACTATAATAACTAAATTTTATTTTTCAAAAATTATTTATAGTAGTAATTATATTTTTGTTTTTAAGTATCTACCTTTTTTGTAACATTAAAATAATTTTTACCATTTTATAAAAAGTTAGCCAACTCATTTTCAGAAAACATTTGTAAATTTCAAAAAACCAATGATTTTTACATCATTGGTTTTCTATTATATTCGTTTATCAGAAAGATTTAATTAATCTTCCTTCTTACGAGCTACAAGACCAAATCCACTCAATACTCCAAGAAGTCCAAGTGCTGCTAGGCTAGCATTGTCTTCTGTACCTGTATTTGGCAACTCTTTTTGACCTTCAACATCTTTTGGTGTTGCTGGTTGACTTGGTTCAACCGGTCTTGGAGTCGGCATTTCAACATTTTTGAAGATATGTTTGATATTTCCATTTGGATCAGTCACAGTCTTCACATATTCGTAACCTGAAACTGTTCCCGGTTCTTTAGAGCCTGGTTCAGTTGGTTTCAATGGATTTCCATTGTCATCAGCCCAAGTAGTTGTACTTTGCTTACCTGGAGTTGGTTGAGGAACAGGTGAAGGTTGTTGGAGCTGGTGTTGAAACTTTCTCATAAACGTGTTCGATGTCGCCATTTGGAAGGGTCTTAGTTTCTACAAAGCGGTAGCCTGGGATATCTTTCTTAGGTTGTTCGCCGTCTTCTGTTGGATAGTTTGGAATTTCGTTACCATCTTTATCCTTATAACTTGCCTTAACTTTTTCGTAGACGTGCTCTGTATCTCCGTTTGGAAGTGTCTTAGTTTCTACAAAGCGGTAACCTGGAATATCTTTCTTAGGAGTTGTACCTTCCTTAGTAGTTGTTCCTGGAATTACATTGCCATCTTTATCTTTGTAAGTTGTTATGACTTTTTCATAGATATGTCTTGTATTTCCTTTTTCGTCTACTTCAGTTTTAACAATCTTGTATCCTGGGATATCTTTAGTAGGTTTAGTTCCATCTTCTGTTGGTGAAAGTGAGTTACCCTCTTTATCAACGAATGAAGTATCAGGATGAACTTTTGGTGTGTAAGTAGCTGTTACTGGCATTCCGTTCTTACCTACACGTTTAACTGTTACTCCTGTTGCTTTACCTACGAAGTCAGGTTCTGGTGTGAAGGTTACTTTACTGTTTTCATCGATTGTATATATACCTTCGTCTGGTACTTTCTTCTCAGTTGTTCCATCGTCAAATGTTCGTTTAACAGTTTCATCAATTGGTACATTTGGATTTCCTAGGATGAAGACTGGTGTCCCTGTTTGTGGTTGTCCTTTAGGCCCTTCAGATTCTGCAGGTGTTCCTTCTGGTGTTACTGGTGTAACTGTTGGTGTGTATGTTCTGGTATAGTAAATTTGTAACACTCTCCTACCTAATAAGTTAAACTATTCATTAGAATAGGAGACATAACATGAAACACTATCCAGACGAAACACGACAAAAAATTGTTCGACTACACATTCAAGACGGACGAACATTAAAAAGCTTAGCTTGCTGAGCATAGCCAATTTATGCATCAAGATTCCCAATGTATCTAAAAACGCCAAATATAAGGTTTTATCCAAACTCATTATATAGCAAGAAATCTTCATTGTTCCTATTGGTTCTTTTAAAAGTGTGGCCAATTCGGGGCAAAATTTAAAGTTTAGTTTGCCACAAATAATAATTGTCATTTTATAATATTCCTACTTGGCTATTTTTTATAGGTAAAGAAAAAAGATAAAATGACATTCATAAATTTTTAAAACCATAAGAATAGACAACCAATCATTAATAAATGAATAAGAAGGCGGATACAATGGTGAGTATAATTAATTTTCTTTCCACTTTTCTTTCTATCAGAGAAAAAGCTAACCGAAATTAATAACAAATCATTGATATCAATAGCTTTAGAACAATATTCGAATAAGATAATCCAAACAACGCTGAGAAACATAAAATAAAAACTAAGACCACTGAAACAGTTGATACTCCCAGCTTCTTCTTATGTCCAAAGTAAGTTGAAAGCAATAAAATAATAGAATAAGTAAAAATAACGTAATTCATTGATTCGCCTCTATTGTTATATAATAATTCTAATATTATTTGATAATATATATATTACCACAATTAGAGATAAAATGAAAAACACATCCCAAATATATGTTTTAAAACTGTTTCTCCTAACTACTTCCTTAAAAGCCAAATTCTTTCTCATTCCAAAATAGTAAATCAGCACAAAATTAATGAAAAATAACTTCGTTTGATTTATCAAAAAGAGTATATGTGACACCCCAATAAAAATTACTAGTACTATTAAAAACCTTTTCAACACATTAAGTGATCCACTAATAATAAATAGAATTAATGACAGGAGATTATTATGTTTTTAGCTATTAAAGAGATGCTACATGAAAAATTGCGTTATAGCCTAATAGTGGCACTTATATTTTTAGTAAGTTATCTTTTGATTATTCTTACTGGTTTAGCCACTGGTTTAGCTAACCTAAACAAAGCGGCAATTAACGAGTGGGATGCTTCAAGTATTGTCTTAAATAGTGATTCTGAAGGACGTTTACAACAATCTTTTCTTTCACAGGATCAGGTTGCTAGTTTACCCAATAATGGTACCAGAATTTCACAGTATAGTACACTTGTAAAATCAGAAAATGGATTAAAAGAGAATACTCAATTAGTAGCTCTTGATTCCAAATCGTTCATATTTAAAAAATTGAAAATAACAAGTGGTAGTAAAAATGTCCGAAACAATGCCGGCGTCGTATCGGATAAATTCAAACGTGATGGATTCAAAATCGGTGACCACTTGTTAGTTGCTAATTCATCATTGAGGATTAAAATTACAGGTTTTACACCCAGGGCAACTTTAAGTGCTCTTCCCGTGGTTTATATTTCACCAGACACTATTCAATCACTGAATAAAGGTGTAACAAATGCTGTGGTATTCAAGAATACGTTAAATAATTCAAAAATACCAAAAGGGACTATTCAGTTAAGCATTGACTCATTTATTAATAAATTACCCGGATATAGTGCACAACAACTCACATTCAACTTCATGATTGGTTTTTTGTATATTATTATTCTAATTGTTATTTCAATTTTCTTGTATATTCTGACCGTTCAAAAATTACCTAACTTAGGTGTCTTGAAGGCGCAAGGAGTCTCAACGCAATATCTTGTTTTGAGTACGTTATTTCAATCATTTATTATGTCAGTTATTGGCGTTATTATAGCCATTATATTAGGTGAAATAACAGCTATTACGTTACCCAGCGAGGTACCCATTGTCATCGATAAAAGTAATATTATTGTAACTGGAATCGGTATTATTATTATGTCCTTGTTGGGTGCGTTGATACCAATTCGCCAAATTGCCAAAGTTGATCCTTACAAAATTATTGGAGGTTAATTTCATGTCAAATCTCATTTTCGACTCAGTCACAAAAATTTTGGTGAGGGGGGTAGTAAGTACGTAGCACTAGAAAAATATTAATTTCGAAGCAGAAAGCGGTCAGCTTATTTTAGTTGTAGGGCCATCAGGATCAGGAAAAACTACATTTTTGACTATAGCAGGCGGACTACAGACACCAACTAATGGTGACGTAAAAATAAATGACAGTACAATTAACAGTTTGTCCAAAAAACAACAAACAAAATTAAGATTGGAAAAAATAGGATTTATTTTACAATCTTATAACTTAGTCCCATTTTTAACGGTCGAAGAACAGTTAAATTCGTAGATAAACTAAAAAAACAAAATTTGACTGAACAAAAATTGCATGAGCTTCTTTCTGATTTAGGACTTTTAGAACTGCTAAAAAAATATCCTAATCAACTTTCTGGTGGACAAAAGCAGCGTGTGGCAATTGCTAGAGCATTATACACTGATCCTGACTATATTTTAGCAGATGAACCCACAGCCGCATTAGATACAGATAGATCCATGAAAGTAATCGAGTTACTCAGAGATTTAGCGCACAAAAGAAATAAAATTATTATTGTAGTTACTCATGACTTAAGGTTAAAAGATATGGCAGACAAAGTTTATCAGATAATTGACGGTAAAATGACAATCCTGGAGAAGTAATTTAATTTATGACTAAAAATCAGCAAAAATATAATTATGACTAAGGAATATTTTATTAACTAAATGTTGAGATAGCACAAGGAAATATTTGTGCTATCTTTTTTATTTATTAGGAAAAGAGAAAAAATTATGCCAACGAAAATATGGTTAAAACCAGAACAATTAGATTTGTATATTAAACATTTAGAACGATTTAGAGACTTATATAGTAAACTAGACTGTTCTGGTATAGTAAATTTGTAACACTCCTACCTAATAAGTTAAACTATTCATTAGAATAGGAGACATAACATGAAACACTATCCAGACGAAACACGATAAAAAATTGTTCGACTGCACATTCAAGACGGATGAACATTAAAAAGCTTAGCTGCTGAATATGGCGTATCCCAAGCCTCAATCTCTAATTGGGTAAGACATTATCGCAAAGAATGCCAAACTAATAATAAAGAAAAATCACAGCTTGAACTCATGGAGGAGGTTCGTAAATTACGTCAAGAAAAGGCAGAGCTTGAAAAGGAAAATGATTTCTTAAAAAAAGCAGCGGCATTCTTTGCAAAGGAAATCGATTAGAGGCATATCGTTTTATTGATAACTATAAAGAAGATTTTGGTTTGCGTTGGTTGTTCTTGCATATGAATATTCATCCCAATGCTTATTATAATTATCTTAAAAAGACAAGGACTAACTATCATCGTCAAAAGAAAGCTATTCTTAATACTATTCGAGATATCTACCATGAGTGCAATGGAAAGAAGTAAATCAATCTTCGAAACAGAAAGCATCAAACTTTCTGATATAGAGCCTTCGAAAGTTAGTTATAGGGAGGTACAAAGGAATCAAATCAATACCACTATTTATAATGAAAAAGGTAATATAAAGGATATTGATACTAGCATTATAAGAGATATGTACGATAAAAGCAAACCTACTTTAAAACAGGGAGCCTATATATCCGCTATAGCAGCTTCTCTAGAAGGGGGTACTGCATTTATAACAGCAATAATTAAAAAAAGCGCTTAGGGAAAACTATTAGTGAGTTTACAAAAGACGATTGTCTTGAAATTTCTAAAGATAGTGGAATTGGAGCTATAAAAGGAAGTACTCGAGCATTACGATATACGCCCTAACGAATTACACAGCTACTCCCGCAGCAGTAGCTAGTTCATTGTGCACCGCATCATTTGGTATCGCTGAAAAAGCATACAAATTTCGCAAAAACTTAATCACAAAAGAAGAATTTTTACTAAATTCGCAAATATTATGTGTTGAAGTATCAGTTAGTGCATTATCCTCAATATTAGGACATGCTGTAATTCCAATACCTATTTTAGGATCCGTTATTGGAAATAATATAGGAACTTTCCTATATGAAATCGCTAAAGATAATCTCACAATGAAAGAGAAATTACTGATAGCAGATTATTTCAAAGAGATACAAGAATATAACTATTTTTAGATAATTAATTTGAATTATATAATCATCAACTTCAGAGAGATTAAGAATTACTATAAACTTTTAGGGAAGGCATTTTCTCCTGACTATAATATCGCTTTTCAGGGATCTTATGAATTTTTAAATATGTTTTTTAAAAATACGTTAACCTCTCCTATTTTCTCTGCTTCAGGTAAATAGATAGAAACGGTTGTCGAATAAACAAAAGAAGGTACACTCACAATTGAAAGCAATTGACTAATAACTGCATAAATAGCCAACAATTCTACTCCTAATCTCGACATCAAGGCATCAAACACCATAATAAACAAAACACTCTCCAGAATTTCTTGACCAACCAAAGGAATACCAAATGTTATTAATTCAAATTTAGTTGTAGATGTAATGGATAAAGCCTTCAAAATCATTGGATAAACCATAAACAAGTAACTAAGCGATATGAAAGCTAAGGATACAATCGTTGATATGGCTGCTCCCTTAATTCCGATTTGTGGTACCAGTACATAATTTAACACAACATCTATTAATGAACTGATAAGTCCAACCCACATAATTGGTTTTGTTTTCTTTTGAACTCTTAATAAATTTGTCAGCGAAAAGTTTAATAATGTCAATCCGATATATGGAGACATGAAGACTAAATAAATGGTGGATAAGGACAATAGTTGCCCTTTAAATCCATAGAGCTGCTTCAAGATTACATTTCCAAAAATAATGACAAAAACCGCAAAGGCAACTCCGATAATTAAATCTAAGGTTAGATTTGATTTCAATAAATCATCAAACCTGTTAGTTTGCCGATTAGAGTACGCCTTAGAGCTTTTAATATTAAATGACAAACTGAATGCTCCTAAAAGTCCACCAAAAGCAAATAAGAGATTCTGAATAATGGAAATTCCTGACAGAGCAATTGAGGAATTGTTCACAGCAAAATGCAATGCTATCTGCCCAATAATTACTTGACCAATATTTGTTAAAACTAAGGGAAAGGCAAATTTGTTAATTTCTTTTGAATCTATCATTTTTCCTCTCTAAAAGGCTTCAAATGTAAGTAAAGATCAGATTTAACTAAATTTGCATAAATAATATGCAAAATAGGAGTTTCTTCTAAAAATGAAATAATTGCCTGCTTACAATCATTAGCAGATACCTCATAATCTTGCTGTAATAGTTCTACAATCTTGTCTAAAGAAAAATTTTTAGAAATGCAATAAAGTATTTCTGCTCCTATTTCATCAAATGAATAGTACTCTAATCAAGTAGATCGTATCCTATGTATTCATCTGCTACTTTATTTACAATGAAATCTCTCTTACCTCTTATCACAAAATGTTCTTTCATACGACTACTCCACCTCCTTTTTGTTCATAAAAGCAGGCTAAATCAGAGCCCAGTAACGTTCCATCTAATTTCAAGGCACTGCATCGACATCCCCCACCACACCATGGTAGGGGACATTCTGAACATTTCCCAGAAATATCATCAAATGTAATTGATCTTAGTTTATTAAATACAGCAGAATGGTGCCAAATTTCGCTAAACTTTTGTTCTTTAACATTTCCAGCAACTAATTCATCTATACCATTCATCAAGTCACACCCGTATACATCTCCTTTATGATTAATTGAACATGCTCTAACTCCAGCTTGACAAGATATTTCCCTTGCTTATCAAAATTTATATCTACTTTTTGATGCCAAACATTTCTAATAAATCTGATCTATTATAAAATGCAAGCGGAAAATAATGTGTCAAAAAACATCACTTTCATTAGGAGGAACAATTTTAAATTTAACTTTGAACTCTCCTTTAGAAATCCGCTCTGTTAAATCAAGAAAAACAGGATACCATTGTTTTTTATCTGCTAAAATACTACCGTCATTAGCCCTACCAGTAGGACAAATAACCATAACTGACATATACTCAATACCAAGCATATCATTCAATCTTATACTCTAAAGAAAATATCTGCTAAATTTGCAAACAATTGTGCTATCAATAATTTGGCAAATGAATTAGAAATACAACTTTTAAGTTCTTTTCTCTCTGTTAGAAAATGAATAAGATACTAAGCAACAAAGAGCTACTATACCAAATATTAAATAATTGCTCCTAATACTAAAGTTATCAGCAAAAATACCAGCTAGGAAATCAGCTAACATAAAACTAATCGAAATAAACAAATTATATACTGACCACGATACTGCTCTATTTTTTTCTATTGACATATTAAATTTATAATAAAAATGATTATTGTAGTTGGAATTAAGAACACGCATTAATAAAAGGATTATAATTTGGATGATTAGATTAGTTTGAAAAAACATGAGTATAGCTAATATTGGTAACATCAAGCTTACTTCAAACTTAATTTCTAGATAACTCCCCAAAGCCATAGATATATTAAACATAAATAGTACAATTCCCAGCATATCTAGTGAAAGTCCCTGTTCATTTAAGAATATCCCTGCATAAGAATTGCTAATCATAATTAGAGTCGAAAATGCTACTCCTAATATTATTAATAACCATGGAATATTTTGAATATTATCGAGGCTAAAAAATTTTTGTTTATTATTTTGTTCCTTTTTAATCTCGGGTAATCCTATTAAATATAATAAACTGAAAATTACAAATACAATGGATATAATAATAGGATAAATATAATTCCTATGCAATAAAGGTGGAGATATAATCGTAATAATAGCAATAAAAATATATTTTAATGTGTTGAGATTTTTCAAAAATGATTTATATACAACTTCGTCATCAATTATTTCAAAATTATAAGAAATAAGAACTCCTGAAGATAATGATTCTGACAATCCAAAAAATATCGCTGAAATATATATTATATTTGATTTTCCAAACAATAGGCCCCATAATGCTAAAATTAATAATAAATTTGAAATAGCCAAAATTTTCTTGTAACCAATCTTACTTGAAATATAACTTAAAGGAATATCAAAAACTGAGCCACATAGCTCAGTAATAACTGATAAAGTAGCTATTTCTGTGAACGAAAAACCTAAGTGCTTTAATAGTAAAATTCCTACAAAGTAGTACGGTAATCCAGATAGAAACATATTCATTCCGTATAAATTAAAAATCTTCTTACTCATAAGTTACAAACTGGGTCTCTAAAATATTTTGGACTCTTCTCCTTAATCAAGTTAACATAGCAGCCACCCTCGCAAATTTTTAACAATCCACAAGATAAACACTTAGAATTCTTCGTTCTAAAAGAACGAATCCCTCCATACAACGGATCATCATACCAAACATCTAACAAATCTTTTTCAAAGGCATTCTGCTTAGTTTGATTAACTCCTAAAAAAGCAATGCAAGGCAAGATATCCCCATTAGACATTATTTCCATCTTAGTATATTTTGCACGACATCCATAATACATTTCGCCAAACTCTGAAAATTCAATTGAATTATTTATCAACTCCGGATAAGCGGTGAAAAGATGACATCCCTCAGTAGCAAAATTTAAATTAGCTTCCCGTTGAGTTATATAATCTGTAACATACTCATTCAACCTTCTCAAATCAGCTAAATCGTATTTTTTCTTTATTTTCGTATATCCTGTTACCTCAGAATAATTAGCTACTGAAAATCTATCTATTTTATTCTCTATACAAAAATCAACCAATTCTATAATCTGCTCATAGCTTTGCTTTGTATACACTGCATTAATTCTACATTTTTTTCCAACCTCTTTAAAGTACTTCGCTAATTTAATTTGTCTATCAGTCTCACCCCCATTAATTCAAAATTTAATTTAGGATCTAAAGTCTGCAAAGATAAAACCGGTGTAATATATTTAGATTTAGCTAGAATTTCCACTGTACTTTTCTTTATTAATTGGGCATTAGTTGTTATAGTAGTCTTTATCTTCAGTTCTTCACAAGCTATCAACAAATTATCAATATCAAAATATCTAGTCGGTTCCCCTCCTAAAATTGAAACACTTAACACTCCATTATCTTTTGCTTGGCGCAAAATTCTTTCCCAATCTTTAGCAGGTTTGGCATTTCTATCTTCACGATTTGCTAAAAAACAAAAACCACATTTTAAATCACAGTACATACTGGGGTATATTACTAGTTCAAGCGGAAAACTCAATATGTTATGTTTTTTTAATTTTGCTACATGCTTTCTCGCATTTTGAAGAGTCTCGTCAGGATTTTTCGATGATCCCTCAATATTATTATCAGAATAGATATTTAATAAGAGTACTCGCTCTAGTTTCCCTGCTTTTATTTCTTTCTTAAAAAAGGACGTAGCAATTTCAAAACCATGATTTTGAACCAAATAAAGAAAATAAGCTTCACTCTCATCTAACTCAATTCGGTCAAAAGTTACTTTATTTATCAAAATTCCACCAAACTTTTCTAGTCTAAATAAAAAATCTTCTGAAATTGTCATCATATTGAATACCTTTCTAAAAAAGCAGAGGAAAATATAGCCTCTGCTTAACTTATGGGATAAATTACTTTATCACTCCCAGCCGTCACCTTTTGCCATCACCTTCCAGCCGTCACCTTTTGCCATTGAACTAGACTCAAGGACTTTTTCAAGCTCTTTAGACATATTTGGTACTCCTTTCGAATATGATACTGTGATTATATTTCTTTTCAACACTTACAATAAAATATTCCCATATTTGCATTTTCTAACTACTAGCTAAAATTTTTTCTAAATGTCCTTCATAAGTCTTTGCTAAGTGATGACTTCCTGCTAATTTCATCGCTCCAACACACTTCTTCATTTCAATAATTGCTTTCACATTTCCATCCTCTTTATATTGATAAAGATTTTGTGCATACTTAAAGACTAAACGTTCATATACTTCTGTCTCAATAAAAAAGCATTGATTTAGCTGCTTTTCAAAATATAAAGCATCCATAAATTTTTCTCTTTCAACACATGTAATATATCCATTTAAAAGCATCGTTGAAATTAATCGTCTGTTATTTGGAATTTCTTTGTAAAAATCAGAACGCCTAAACATTTCTCTTGCTAAGACCATGAAAACATCATGATTTAATACATCTAAAGTATTCGAGAAAATCAATAACTCATAGTACCCCCAGTATTCTACACTAAAGAGATAATCTGTTAAATATGTCAAATCATCCTTTGTATAGTAAGTTTCTCCTGATAAATCCTGTAGACGAATTTTCAATAAAATAATATTGATTTGATGAAATTTTTCTCGCCTATCTTCCAGTTCCATCTGAGAATAAAGTAATTTTTTCATACCTTCTACGTCACGTGTTGACACAAAATGACGTACTTTCGATAACAGTTCGTTTAACTCATCTCTATGAAAATCATGGACCGCATACATAAATTCATCTATTGGCATATTGATTTCATCTAAAATAAACATGAACTTTGAAATCGTTAAATCTGTTTCTCCTTTCTCAAATCGAGAGAGCTGAGACGTTGATATACCAGCCTTTGCGACGTCTTTTAATCGTAATCCTCTCGATTCTCGAAACTTTTTAAAAATTTCTCCAAATTTTTTCATACTACACCTCCATCACGCATATATGGGAATAATTTTCATTTGCTTTCATCATATCATACAATAAAGAAAAACAAAAGTGAGGATTATCACATGAAAAAGCAAATTTTACTAACACTTCTTCTTGTCGTATTTGAAGGCATTATCGTTATCGTCGTGGGATAAAGAGTCTGGGACAAAAGTCCTTTAGCTCCAAAAAGCAACGGCATAATGTACTGACCCCAAAAAGTTAGACAAATAATTTAAGTAAAGGATTTAGTTCTGTATTGTACAGGACTGAGTCCTTTTAGTTTTACCTTAATGCGTTTGTTGTTGTAATAATTAATATAGTCTGCAATTGCTTGTTCCAAATGCTCAATTGACTTAAACGTCTTCTCATAACCATAAAACATCTCAGACTTAAGAATGCCAAAGAAGGATTCCATCATGCCGTTGTCTGGACTATTGCCTTTACGTGACATGGATGGTTGGATTCCTTTCTCCTCTAAAAAATGATGATAGAAATCATGTTGATATTGCCATCCCTGGTCACTATGGAGAATTGTATTTTTGTAATGTTTCTCTGTAAAGGCTTGTTCTAACATAGCTTTCACTTGTATCAAGTTCGGTGACTTAGAAAGATTGTAGGCGATAATTTCACTATTGAAGCCATCTAAAATTGGCGACAAATAGAGTTTTTGGCTGCTTGCTGGAATGGCAAATTCTGTTACATCTGTGTAGCATTTTTCCAATGGTTTGGATGCTTCGAACTGGCGTTGGATGAGATTCTCTGCTTTCATACCAACCTCTCCTTGATATGAAGAATACTTACGTTTACGGCGAATTCTAGCGGTTAAACCAAGTACTTTCATAAGACGTTGAACTCTCTTATGATTAATCACAATTCCTCGATTTCTCAATTCAAGAGTCATTCGACGATAGCCGTAATTTCCTTTATGCTCAGTAAAAATGGCTTGAATTTCAGCTTTAATGTCATAATCCTTATCATTTTGATCCAGCTGTTTTAAGTGGTAATAATAGGTTGAACGAGCAAGCTTAATAATCTTTAGAAGCATATCTAAAGAAAACTCAGTTACCAATCCTCGGACAATTTCCGTTTTTCTTCTTGCTCTTTTTCTTCCCTCAATCGGAGTTCTCTCAACTTTTTAAGAACTGCATTCTCCGCTCTAAGGTACTCATTTTCTGCTTGAAGACGTTCCATTTCTTCCAGTTTTTTCTTTGGCTTACGTCCCATTTTAGATAACCTTCCTCTTGTTTTCTCAACAATAGTATACCCGTTTTTCTTATAGTGTGCGAGCCAGTTAGGAAGCGTCCCACGATTTGGGAGAGCATATTCAAGAGAAACTCTATCTTGAGAATAGCCTTTATATAGGACTTTATCAATCATTTCTTGTTTTAATTCAGGAGAGTAGTAACGATTCTTTCCTTTTTTAGCGATTTCTATTCCGTATCGATCAATCAATTTAATCATGTAGCTAAGATTAGAAATGTTTATCCCAAATTTATTTGAAAGCTGATCTAAGCTATATCCTTGGTTTCTAAGTTCATAGATTTGAACCTTATCTTCATAAGTCAATTTCATAATAAAAACACCCCGAAAGTTAGATTTTTTCTGTCTAACTTTTGGGGTGCAGTTCATAAAACCGTTGCTTTTTGCATGATTGTGATAGACTTGGTGAAATAGAATTGACCAAAAATCTTCTGAAATATAACAAGAGAGTGACTCGAATTTAAAAAGCTAGAGTTCCACAATTGGAAATCTCTAGCTTTTTTGTGACTGAGAACTTTTTGTCCCAGCCTCTACTTTCTACTGACTACTATCCTGCATGCCCTAAGTCGAGATAGAGAATATCTCGCTTAGTGGCATACTCTAGCGCATGTTCAACAGCCTCAAATAAATCTGAAGCTAGAAACCTTTTCGTAAAGACGGTTTCGTCTTTACGCTTAAATTTCGCAACATAACTATGTTTAGTCATTTTTTCTCCTTCTAATATTCATATTGTCCTTTAACACCACTATAGATCCAGTAAACTGCTTTATCATAAACTTGTTTAAAGGAGATACCTAATCGATTGGCTACATCAAGAATTGAAATTTGCTTACATTCCTCTATATTCATAAAATATCATCATTTTGTCGTAGTATTCGGCAATGATGGAACAGATGAGGATTCTTCTAAAGTTTTAGGAGTTGCCTTATCTAGATCATCTAACCCAGATTTCCAAACCTGTACTTGGTTGACCAATAACTTACCAGGTAGTTTCGAATAGTTCAAATTAACCGTTCTGGTTTCTGTTTGGTTTGTCTTTGATTGGTTGGCATTCTTTAAATCAGATACATAAGTTACATTATAAGAGACCATGGCAATGGCTTGATTCGTAGTCTGATTGACAAAGATATCTGCTTTTTCAAAATGATAATCCAAAATATAGTCCTTATACACTTGGTTCATGGCATCATTTTGACTTGTCAATTCTTGAGAATAGGCCGATTCAGTCATATAAGGTTGAATACGTGTATTATTTTCCCCTAGTTTTTCTTTCGTATAGTACTGTGTCAAAAATTCTTTTACAGTATCTGATGATAAAATACTTGCTTTATCTTCTGCTTGTTTGTCCTCTACAAGTTTAGCTGCAGCCAATTCGATTTCTTTTCGACTTTGTTTGGCAGTAGAATGTTGACCAATAGAATTAGCAGTAAGTTGTGGTGTTGATGAGGTGGATATACTAAAAAATGAGGAGGAAATTGATAATTACTTCACCTAGCTAAAAGTTCAACGAATTAGGGAGACATTAGGTAGCCTCATATTACTTTGATTAGTTTTTGCTATAACATTGTCAAATATGATGACAAAAAATCCGTCCGCACTTTTTTACGAGTAGGACGAATTAAATATGTTATACAAACCATCAGCTTTTTAACAATTCTACATAAGGTAGTTGTTGATGCAACTACCTTTTTTCTATGCTGATTAGAACAAATTTGACATGGCTACAACTGCGATTATCTGATATAGAGTATTATATAAACTGATTCCTCCTACCCCTTATCCATAATTTTAATACGGCTACTGCATCGTGCGACTTGATGATAACTAGTTGCTGAGCAATACCTTCTTTCATATCGTCCACGTGGCTGATGACACCGACCATGCGATTTTCACCGATTTGTTCTAGGACAGAGATAGCCTTAGTGAGGGCTTCCTTATCAAGTGAACCGAAACCTTCGTCGATGAAGAGTGCTTCAACAACGGCACCCTTGCTGGTATTTTGGACAACTTCTGAGAGGGATAGGGCAATGGCCAGTGCAGCGATAAAGGTTTCACCACCAGACAAGGATTTAACGGAGCGTTCACTACCTGTCAGCTGGTCATAGACGTTGATATCCAAACCGAAGTGATCACGCGCCCTGCGTCCTTCCTCACTTAGAACAAAGGAATAGCGGTTATCCGTTAATAGTCCGATGTAGTTAGCATTGGCATAGTCCAAGATTTGTTGGAAATACTGACGGATAACGTAGACCTCAAGATTAAGACGACCAGTTAGAGCAGTATTTTCTCCCTTAACCACCTTAACCAAATCACTGAGTTCTTGGTGGGCCTTAAAGGCCTCTTGGTTGCTGTCTTGAAGGGTTTTAGCCGCTTGGTAGGTAGCCGTCGCATCCTTAAGTCCCTTTTCCATGACAGAAAACTGAGCGAGCTGCCTATCATAGATTTCCTGACAATTCTGTACTGCTTGCGCTAGACTATCGAGATCTGGTTGTTCTTGATTTTGGAGAAGCTCTTGCCCCTTACGAATCTGCGCCTGTAATTCTTGTTTGAGCGTTGCATAGGTCGTTAATTTGGCCTGAAGCATAGGAATAGCTTGATTATTTACCTCAATAAGCCAGAGTTCGACCTGCTCTAAGTCATTGGCGAGGGCTCCTTCAGCTTGAGACTTTGCTCTAATTCAGCAGATAATCGCTTAACATCTTGATTTACCTTATCTTTAGACTTAGTTATACTCTCAATCTGCCCCTTGATTCCTTTAATGTCGGCATGAAGTTGGTTGTAGGCTTCGCTATTTTCCTTGACTTGCTTATTGTAGAGGTTCAGCTCCTGATGAGCAAGGGAAATCCGTTCTTGATATACCTCAACAGACTCAAGTTCTGGATGAGCTTCCTGCAAGTCCTCTAGGCGTTCTTGAGCTTGGTCAAGCACTGCCTTGGCCTCTTGATAGGTTTTAGCCAAATCTGTCGCTTTTTTTTGAGCCTTACCTAGCTCATCTTGATATCGGATATAATCTGTCTCTTCCTTATCATAACGTTTTTGTAACTCTTGATAATACTGCTCAACCTTCAGGAGTAGGGCTTGCCCACGGTCAGTTTCATAGTCTATCGAAAAATCAAAATCAAACCGTCCCTTAACGTGCTCTTCTAATTCTTGATAGTGCTTTTCAAGAGTTGCCTTGACTTTAGCCACTTGGTCAAGCAAATCCTGACGTTTAGATGCAACTTCACTCAAGGTAGCCTGACGATTTGATAAAGTAGCGACTTGCTTTTCTTTTTGAGCTTGAAGCTTCTCCACCTGATCCATGAGATTTTTCAAGGCCACTTCATCAGCCTGTGCTCCACCAACATTAGGGTGTTCCAGAGCACCACAAACCATACAAGGATGCCCCTCCTCTAACTCTGCCTGCAGTTGGACAATAATGAGTTGACGGCGTGAAACCAAAGTCCTTCTTAACTCCTCTTCCAATTCTTTGAGAATTTCTTGAGCTTGATCAATATCAAAAGATAACGTTTGATGACGTTTTTCGGTCTTTGTCAACTCCTGATTCAAGTTCTCTATTTCTTTCAGGTCCTGAGCAAGTTGATTCTCCACACTGTAGCCCACAATCTGGAAGAGTTTTTCGGCCTCATGTAAACTATCTAAACTAAGACGATTAGCCTCCAAGTCAGACAAGGACTTGTTAAGCATCTCAACCTCTTTTCTAGCCTGCTGATAGGTCTCTTCCAACTGCTTGTAGTTAGTCGTTGAACGTTTGATTTTCTCCTGTTCTTGGGCAAGACTCTGGGCATAGATAATATTCTCTTTCCAAGTTTCAAGCTCCTCTTCTTTTTGAAGAAAATCCTTAGATTGAACTGTGAGTTCCTCTTTTTTAGCCTTAACATCCTCAAACGCCTGTTGCTTTTCACTTAAGGCTTCTTGAGCAATTTCAAGGTCCTGCTCTAATTGCATCAACTGTTTCCGATACTGCTTCAAGGTCCGAATGGTTTCCTGCAGACCTTGAGCAAACTGTAATTCCTCCAGATGCACTTTTGCCTCTGCCTGTCCTTGAGCCCCCTCCTCAATTTCCAGACGGTAACGTTCCTTGGCTTGCTCCAATTCTTGAAAAATCTTTGCCAAATCTTGGGCAGTTTGCAAGCTCTTCTGCAGTTGTGCCAAATCCTCGTGGGCAGCCTTCAAGATACTTTTTTGCTTCGTAACATTTTCTTGACGCTGAGACAAAAACTCTTCAAGACGTGTCAATTTTTCAGAGGCTGGCGTTTGCTCCAAGACGGATAATTCTTCCTCAGACCAAACCTGACTGGCAAAATGACCATCTAGCTGAGCCTGACGCTTTTCCATATCCTTATTACTCTGACGAAGACGCTCTTCCAAGCTCTTTTGAAAATGGTCAAAAATACCCGTTCCAAAGATTTTCTTTAAAATTTGAGTCTTGGTCTTAGAATCTTCTTTCAAGAAACGGCTGAAATCATTTTGTGGAAGGAGAATAATCTGTTTGAACTGCTCAGCATTGAGCCCCAAAATCTGCTCAATCTGGTCACTCACTTCCTTGATCTTATCCCCAAGCTTTTCAATTTCCTGACCACCAATCTTATCCACAATGACTAGAGAAGCCGTCGCCTTTTGCATGGTAGTGCCCCCACCCTGCTTGGCCCTCTCTTGCTGGAGAACTCGGTCAATGCGATAAAGGTGATTGCCTTGTTGGAAATAGAAAGTCACCTTGGTCAAATCATCCTCTGGACCAGCGAAAGTTGACCGCATCTCCTCAACATTACGATCACCACTGGTCGTAGCAAACAAGGCTACCGTCATGGCATCAAAGAGAGTACTCTTACCAGCCCCTGTATCCCCTCCAATCAAAAAGAGGGGAGCATGGTCAAACTGAGTGAAATTAATAACTTCCTTACGATATGGTCCAAAATTGGTCAATTCTAACTGGACTGGTCTCATTGTCGACTCCTCTCAATCTCCTCAAAAACACTTTCCACAAGGGCAGTCTGTCTCTCAGATAAGACATCGCCCCCAGTTACTGTCTGGTAAAAATCAAATACGATTTCCTGGGGCGACTGCATTTCCAAATCTTTTAAGTGCTGATCAACGGTCAAGTTTTCTTCCCTAACATCACCCAGACGACTGAAAGTAATTTCTACAATGTCTGTCCCATAAATCTCTTCCAGTCGGGCACGCACATTGATACCCTCTAATTCCTTACGACTAGACAGTTGAATATCAAAGGCGAACCAGGCTTTTTGACAAGGTTGATTCTTATAAAATTCAGGTGACATCAAGGTTTTAAAAGATTCCTGTAAAGCCACAATCGGCCGTTTAACCTCTAGAGTATGGAAGGTCTGAGACATATCACCAGACGCATCCAATTCAAGAATATAGACACCCTTTTCTTCCTTACGCTTGGCTTCTTTGACATTAAAGGCGACTGGACTGCCTGAATATTGCACGCGCTTGGTAGGACTAGCAAAACGCGTATGGATATGCCCTAAGGCAACATAATCGAAAGACTTGAAAAGGTCACTGGTCACATTGGTAAGACCACCTACCGTATTACTGGTTTCAGACAACATCAATTCTCGAAGACCCTGACCATCGCTATCATCCTTCTTAGAAACCGCAAAATGCGTCACCAAGACATGAGCTTTGTCAGGATCAAAAGCTTTTTCCATATCCTCAAGAATGTAGGTCAAGGCATCACCAATCCCCTGAATTTCCTTTCCCTCATCATCCTTATAGTAAATACGAGCATCAATAGGATCGATAAAAGGCAGCAGAAAAATCTGGCAATTCTCCAACTCAATGGGCTCAAAAGCCTCCTCCAAACGTGTACTTAAATGAAGGCCCTGATGTTGAAAGAAGTCACGCCCAAAATGTAAACGTTCAGCCCCATCGTGATTACCACTAATCGCATAGACAGGAATCTGCTCCTCCAGTACCAAGCGGGCCAAGGTCTTATTAAAAAGCTTAATCGCATCCACAGGGGGCACCGCACGGTCATAGAGGTCCCCAGAAATGATAACCCCATCCACTTTTTCGCTAATAGCCAAATCCACAATTTGTTGAAAAGCCCACTCCTGCTCCTCCAACAAAGACCAGCCATTGAGGGTTCGTCCTACATGCCAATCTGACGTATGTAAAAACTTCATGACAACCTCCTCATTCATTTTGTCTTACTTCTATTGTACCTTATCAAGCTAAATACTGCTTAAAAGTTTCACAGGCTTTGATAGTTTTCCCGTTTTTTAGCTGTAAAGATCAAAAAATCTCTCCCAAGCTATCCTGTACTGACCCCAAAAAGTTAGACAATTTATGTAAGCAAAGGATTTAGCTCTGTATTGCACAGGATTGAGTCCTTTTAGTTTTACCTTAATGCATTTGTTGTTGTAGTAATCAATATAGTCTAGATTACCCTGCCTCAATTGGTTAAGTAATTTAAATACCTCTAACCAAGAAAATCAATATTATCTATTCTTTTAATTGACTTTTATAGATTCTAAGCATTATCATATAGGTTGGTACTAGTGCACATCTTGTATTTTAGGCAATAATATTTACACACTTTTCGTTATTGTCAGTACCGATCCTTTTTAAATTTTTCACCATGAAAACCTAAAAATAATCCGAACCCTAAGGGCTCCTGACTTTTTACTTTATTCTAGGCTTTTTTTATCCGTAGCTTGTTAGCTGACTTGGAACTAGGCATGTAGTATTTACTATTTCCCTACTTGAGATTTTTTATAAGTCACATGCATTATTCCATCTGAACGAATGGTATGATTTTTATTTCTTTTAGAGAAACACCGGTAATAGCTAATTCCTATCTTAAATCACTTGAAATATATTTATAATGTGTTGGAGTGCTAATCAGTACCGCTTGTAGATTTTTGGAAGATACTAACACACTAATGATTTAATCTCCTTTAAAACATGAAAAGAGAAGCCTCCAAAGCTTCTCTTTTATAATTATCAAATAATGTACAACTAGATTCTTAATAACTACCTAATTTAGTGGTTCAATCATGAAGCTTAATTGATAGCTATCTGCTGAGCTAAGCAAGAATTCGTCATGAACTGGAGCACCCCATGTGTCGTCACCACCTACACCCATTTGAGCAGCAAGAACTTTAATCCATGTAGCATCAGATTCTTGCAACTCATATTGGTGACGAGCATTTTCAATTTGTTCAGTACTGTTACGCAAAGCACTGAATTCGAATGCTTTATTAAGTGCGGTGAATTTAAGACCATTATGGTTATCATCAGATACTGTGAATTCACGAGTACCATAGTGATTACCAGATTCTTGTGGCATTAGATATGGAGCAAATGTCTTTTCAACAGATGTTTCATATCGACCAAGATAGGCACCAGGAAGTTTATCACGGTAGCTTTCTTCTGCACCGTATCCATAATAGCTAAGGTTTGTAAATTGTGAACCGATAGCAAATTCTAGACCAAATTCAGGGAAGTTTGGCAAACCTGCTTTACCATCATAGTTTGCAGTAACAAAGATTCGACCCTTGTAATCAACTTGATAAGTTACCTTAACTTCGACATCAGACAAGCCTGGCAATTCATGAACATAAGTCACTTTAACAGAGTCGTCTTCGATTTGAATTTGAGTATCTGTAACTTTACTATAGTTTCCAGCAACCTTCCAGCCTGCCATTTCGAATGGATATCCAGCACCACGATCGTTGTCAGTGTAAGCACGAGTGAAGCTAAGTTTAGGACCTTTCTCAATGAATTCAACACCATTATACTTAGCAGATACTAAAGTATTTTGTGCACGTGAAAGCAAGATTGAGAAGTTTTGTCCTTGAATACCGATGTTGAAGTCGCCTTCAACAACATTCAAAGGTGCTTTAACTGGTGTTTCAGTGCTAATCTTTTCAACAACATATTGACCACGAACAATTTCATGACCTTTAGGAGCCCATTCAGTTGCTTCCCTCAGAACACAAGCAACTTCGTAAATTTGTTCAGAATTTGAAGCCTCGACTACAAAGTTAACTGGGAATGTTGCTTCTTCGCCTGGTTTAACATCAAAGTGATATTCACTTTCACTAACTTTTCTACCATCTTCGTAAACTCTAGCTAGGAAAGTATAAGCAGAAAGATCTTCGAAGAGATTATCATTCTTGATAGTTACTGATTTTTCATCAACAGCAATCTTAATATTAGAGTAAAGATGTTTAACTGTTTGAAGTTTTGGAGTTAGGGTACGATCTGCAAAGACGATACCATTTCCACAAAATTCGTAGTCAGAAGGTCTATCATGCCAGTCACCACCATATGATAGGAATTCGCTACCATTTGGAAGTGTTTTGTAAATAGCTTGGTCAATGAAGTCCCAAATAAATCCACCTTGGTATTCTGGATATTTCTCTAAGTCAGTGTAGAGTTGCAATCCACCACCAGAGTTACCCATTGTGTGCATGTATTCACATGAAATATAAGGTTTTTGAGGTTTGTTAGTTAGGTTACCTGAAGCAAAGTGTTTATCACTAACGCTTGAAAGATCAACTAGTTTACCAGTTGTGAGGTATTCTTCGATATCAGCTGGTTTCGCATACATACGACTTTCGATGTCTGTAATGTAATCAAACTCACGACACCATGCAACACCTTCATAGTGAACTGGACGAGTATTGTCAACACTACGGAAGTAATCAGCCATGTCAGCAATATCTTTACCAGCATATGATTCATTACCACAAGACCAAATGATAACACTAGCGTGGTTCTTATCGCGTTGGAACATGTTATTGGCACGATCCAAACAAGCAGGCAACCATTCTGGTTCACTAGCTGGGATATTCCATGAAGGTTCGCATAGACCAAGTTTTTGCCATGTACCGTGTGTTTCAAGGTTGGCTTCATCGATAACATAAAGTCCATATTCATCACACAATTCATACCAACGTGTTTGGTTAGGATAGTGTGAAGTACGAACAGCATTGATGTTATGTTGTTTCATCACTTTGATATCCCAAAGCATATCTTCTTCAGTGATACAACGTCCTGTTCTAGCGTTAAATTCGTGTCTGTTAACCCCTTTAAAGACAATTCTCTTACCATTCAAAAGCATAAGTTTATCTTTAATTTCAAAGCGTCTAAATCCAACTTTAACTGGAACGACTTCAACAACTTGGTCATCATCCAAAACATGAAGGATCAAATCGTAAAGTTTAGGACTTTCAGCACTCCAAGGTTTGATTTTAAGATTTTCAAGACTTACAGATAGTTCACCGTCACCATTAACAGATGCATCACCTTCTGTAACGATGCCTTCATAATCTGAAAGAACATATTTAATCTTCTTGTCTTCATAATCACCAACAGTCTTCAAATCAATATCCAATTGACCTGCTTTTGTTTGGTAATCATAATCTCCCTTAACAAAGAGATCTTGAACGTGAACTTTTGGAATAGCATACAAGTAAACATCTCTAAAAATACCGTAAAGTCTCCAGAAGTCTTGGTCTTCCAACCAGCTTGCTGTAGAGTAACGATAAACAGCTACCGCCAACTTGTTATCACCTTCAACAAGGTAATCACTAATTTCAAATTCACTAGGTGTAAATGAATCTTCACTGTATCCTACGAAGTTACCATTGACCCATACAAAGATGGAAGTAGCAACCCCTTGGAATGAGATAAATACTTTTTTATCTTTTAATGCATCATTCAAGGTAAAATGTTTAACGTATGATGCAACAGCATTTGATTCTTGAGGAACTTGAGGTGGACGAAGGAATTCTTTACCATCCCAAGGATATTGGGTATTCACATATTGTGGAGAACCAAAACCTTGAAGCTCTAAATGACCTGGTACATTGATGAAATTCAAATCAGTTTCATCAAATTCTGTTTTATAAAAGTCTTTTAAAACCTGATTTGTATTCTGAGCATAGTGAATTTTCCATTTTCCATTAAGAGATTGTCTTAACTTCATCTCCCCTTCAGAAAATTCTTCAAGAGATTCAAAATACTTATGATCTGAGTGAGCATCAACAGTATTAACGCTAACAATCTTTGGATCGTTTAAATAAGTTTGAATTTTTTCAGTCATGTTCATAGATTATTCTCCTTTTTTGAAGGTAATAACTTCAGACAAAGCTTCTACCTTTTCTCCAACTTTTTGTTCAAGATGGAAAGCACTGAATTTTTCTGAATTAGTTACAGTGACAAGTACTGTGTCATCAAGACCATTTTTCTCAATAATTGGTGACCAGAACTCAAGAAGTTTTTGTCCAACTTCAACACGATCACCTTGTTCTACGTAACTAATGAATCCTTCACCATTAAGTTTAACTGTTCCGATGCCAACGTGGATAAGAACAATGACACCATCTTCACTTTCAATACCAACTGCATGGCGAGTAGGAAGAATTTGACGAATGGTACCACTAATTGGTGCAAAGACAGCTCCATCAGTAGGTTTAATGGCGAAACCTTTACCCATGCTACCTGAAGCAAAGTGTTCATCATTAACACTTGAGAGATCAACCAAATAACCAGTTGTAGGGGTTACAAGAGATACGACGTTAGCTTTAACTTCATTTTCAGAAGTTGCTACGCTAAAGCGATGTTCCAATTCTTCAACAATTTTAGCGTGACGTGCTTCAGTCAAAGTGATTTTACGAGCAATAATGAAGGCACCGATAAGCATTGCTGCTGCTGGGAAACCAAACATGCTAAGCTTAAAAATAGACTGTTGATGTGTTGTAATTGTTGATGCTGAGGCACCTGTTGTCATACCGGCAGCTACGGCAATTGTAGAAACAAGCCAGTTTGACATCGCACCACCAAGTTTATCAACAAGTGGACGAACTGACAAAGTAAGTGATTCATCACGGTGTCCCAATTTCCATTGACCATATTCTACTGAGTCAGAGATAATCATAAGGATAACAAGGAACACAAGAGGTTGTGGAATGAAGAAGAGTTCAGCTGCAGTCAAGATCATTGGAAGTGAAGTACCTGCAATACTAAAGATTCCGATACCACCGAGCATTACTGCAATACATCCATAGAACAAACGTTTACGGTTGAATTTACCAGCAAGACTAGGGAACAGTGAAACTGAAACCAAACCAACAACTGTATTCAATCCGTAAAGGATTGAGTATTTCCCTGAATCACCAAGGATAAATGTGAAGTAATAAAGTTGAAGAGCATTAAGTGTATTAATACCAAGACCATAGAACCAATATCCGAGAGACAGCCACATCAATTGGTCGTTTTTACCAAGAACTTTAAAGACTTGTTTAAGGCTAGTTTTTTCATTGTTATCACGAAGTTTTGACTCAACTTCACGTGTACCAATACCAACAGCAATTGATGTAATCACACCAATGAGTGCAACGATAAATGCAAACCAGAACCATCCAGATTTATCTCCAGAGCCACTACTGTTCGTCATAGAGAAGAACAAAACGATTGGCATGATGGCAACACCTACAATATTGGCACCAATCGTAGAACCAATACGGGCAAAAGTTGCCATTTTTTCACGTTCGTGACTGTCAAGAGACAAGGCAGGAAGCATTGACCAGAAACCGATATCTTTAATCGAGTAGAAGACATCCATTATAAGGTAGATAATTCCAAAAAGTACAAGGTACAAGAAAGGATTTGTTTTATTCAAACCACCTAAATCGGTGAAGAGAAGCAACAAGGTGATAGAACTGATGATACCACCACCAACTACCCATGGTTTGAATTTACCATACTTAGTATTAGTGTTATCAATCATATTACCGATCAATGGATCGATAAATACTTCCAAGATACGCAAAATAGAGATAATGTTAGTGATTAATAGTACGTAGTGACTATTTTGCTTTGGATCACCTGTGTTAAACAAGTGAGTTGTCACAAACATGATAAAGTATGTTGACAAGGTTGCATAGAAGACGTCGTTACCAAAAGCACCAGCTGCGTAGGATAAACGAGACTTCATCTGACCTTTAGATTTTTCCATTTCGGAAACCTCCTATTATTTGAATACGTTTACATTATATGAAAATTGGTTTATGCAGTCAATAATTTCAGTGTTTTTTACTAAAATTTTACTAATACATGGTTATCTTGATGAATTAAAGTATTGGAAGCCAATTTCATAGTTTACACTATGACCTTTATCTAAGATAATATCTCCAAAACCTTTGTGATTAACGGCATCTGGAAGGGTTTGAGCTTCCATAGCAATAGCTTCACGCCTTTTTGCCATTTTGCCTTTATCTCTTGCAAAGTAAATATTATCTTCGATATCATCCATCGTAAAAATGACTAAACCATTTCTGTTTGAGAAGATTTCAATACCATCTCCACTTTCTTTGTCATGCAAAATAGCTACTTCTTTCACATGATCACAAGTTCCCCCTCCAACTACAAAGGCATCATCAAAACCATTATTTGCTTCAATTCGAGGTAGCAAGTCAGTTGTCTTTCTAAAATCATAATTCGTTTCATCTACATTAATTTTTTGTCCTGTTGGAATTAACTCAGAATCCAACTCTAAACGATAGTCTGAATAGATTTGTAACTCATGACTTGATAAATCCTGTTTGTCGCTAAGATTAAAGTAAACATGGTTTGTCGGATTAAAGACTGTTGACTCTGTAACATCGAAGGCTTCAAAGAGTATTGTTAAGCGGTTATTATTGTTAAGTCTATAACTAATAGAGACTGTCACATCACCAGGAAATCCATCTACACTTGAATAAAGTCTTCTAATAAATTTTGTCTCAACATATTCATCATTCAGGTTTGTGACATAGTTCCAATTTTGGACCTGCATTCCTTTTGGACCGCCATGTAAGCAGTTGTCTCCCTCATTCTTAGGAAGGCTATAAAGAACCATATTATGAGTATACGAAGCTTTCCCAATTCTTCCAGCAACCCTACCAATGGACTGGCAGGCACATAAATTATTCTTATAGTAATCCTCGAAATCACTGAAACCAAGTACTATATTTTTAAGAGCACCAGTTTCCATTGGAACCAAAAACTCCTGAAGTGTAGCACCTGTTGTGAGTGTGGAAATGACAACACCATTATTATTTTCCATTGAAATTTTACTGACATCGCCTGAATCAACTTTTCCAATAATTTCGCAGCTTATTTTCATATTATTTCCTCAAAAAACAAAGAGTACAACAATTATATATACTCTTTGTTTTTTTGTTTATTATTTTAATTATCCTCGATCATCGTACCCTTTTGGATGGCTAGAATGCCATGCCCAAGCACTTGCGATGATTTTTTCGATGTTATCAAATTGTGGTTTCCATCCAAGAACTGTACGTGCTTTTTCAGATGAAGCAATCAATATATCAGGATCACCAGGACGACGATCAGCTTTTTCAGCTGGAATCTCTTTACCAGTTACCTTACGAGCTGCTTCAAGAATTTGAAGGTTTGAGAAACCTGTTGATGAACCTAAGTTAAAGGCTGTAGATTCATTACCTTTACGAAGATATTCAACAGCAAGGAGGTGAGCGTCCGCCAAGTCGAATGGATGCACATAGTCACGAACGTTAGTCCCGTCTGGAGTATTGTAGTCATCCCCAAAGATCATGATTTTTTCACGAACACCTTGAGCTACTTGAAGAATAATCGGTAGAAGGTGAGTTTCTGGACCGTGGTCCTCACCAATCGAACCATCAGGTTTGGCACCCGCCACATTAAAGTAACGAAGAGGGACATACTTGATGCCGTAAGCTTGGTCTGACCACTTCATAATGGTTTCCATCATCAACTTACTTTCACCATATGGGTTGATAGGATTTTGTGGTGTTGTTTCAAGAATTGGAATTTCTTCTGGAATTCCGTAAGTTGCTGCTGTTGATGAGAAGACAATGTATTTAACACCACATTCGTTCATAACCTCAAGCAATTTAACCATTCCAGCTGTGTTGTTATCAAAATATTTGAGTGGTTTTTCCATTGATTCACCAACCAAAGAATAGGCCGCAAAGTGAATAACAGCATCAACATCAGGGTTTTCTTTGAAGACCTTTCTCATAAAATCCTGATCAGAAAGATCGCCTTGATAAAAAATAGCATCTGGATGTACGGCAGCACGGTGACCTGTTACCAAACTATCTACTACTACTACTTTTTCTTGACCTTTTTCAACTAAGCGATCAACCATGTGAGAACCGATATAACCAGCTCCACCTAATACTAAAATTGCCATTTTTTATCTCCTTTCTTCAGAAAAAACAATTAATCAGCTAAATTTACAAAATCTACAAATGCTTTAAACTGATCCAAGCCTTCACTATTAGTCTTATAAACACCTGCATCTTCTAGTACACGAGCAAAGATATCTGCAACAGATTGTCGAACAACTTCTGTCACTTCCTCAGCCGTAATATTCGGATTTTGAGCTTTGAGTTCATCTGCCCATTCTTGGTGAATTGGAGCAACTTGGTTACCTTGACCTAATAGATAATCTTCAACATCTTTAAGTTCTGTTTTCAAACGAGGTGGAAGAATGGCCAATCCCATAACTTCAATCAAACCAATATTTTCTTTCTTAATATGTTGAACATCTTTATGTGGGTGATAGATACCGTCTGGATATTCTTCAGAAGTTTGATTGTCACGAAGAACCAAATCCAATTCAAATTTGCCGTCTTTTCTACGAGCAATTGGAGTAATGGTGTGGTGAGGTTGTCCATCAGACTCAGCCAAGACCCCAGCTTTTTCGTCTGAATAACCACGCCAGCAATTTAGGATTTTAGTTGCAAGAGCGATAAGTCTTCCCTTGTCTTCACTTCTTAGACGAAGAACAGACATAGGCCAATTAACGATGCCAGCCTCAACATCAGAGTAACCATCAAAGCTAACTTTTTCTTTAATGCCTGCTACTTCCATTGGGAAGGTATGGCGACCACCTTGATAGTGTTCATGTGTAAGAATTGAACCACCTACAATTGGAAGATCGGCATTTGAACCTGCGAAGTAACCAGGGAATGCTTCAACAATTGTTAGGAGACGGCCAAACGTCAATGGACTGATGTGCATTGGTTCGTGCTTACCATAAAAGAAGATAGAATGTTCGTTAAAGTAGGCATAAGGCGAGTATTGGAAGCCCCACTCCTTGTCTTCCATTTGGAAACGAACAACACGGTGATTGCTGCGGGCTGGGTGATTAATGCGACCCAAATAACCTTCATTTTCCATACAAAGTTGGCATTTTGGATAATCAGAAGCTACCGCATTTTTAGCTGCAGCGATGGCTTTGGGATCTTTTTCAGGTTTTGAAAGGTTAATCGTAATTTCCAAGTCACCGTATTTAGTTGGTGCTTTATAAGCAATATTTTGTGCAATGGCTTTGACTTTCACATAATCATTTCGTTTACTTTGTGCATAAAAGTCAGCAATTGCTTGCTCTGGGTTAGATTTATAAGTATCCCAGAAGTTACGATTGACAACGCTCGGTCTTGGTGTAATTAAGTCCATGAGTTGAGCACCGATGATATCTTGTTCTTCGTTAAGTTCACCTACGGAACCAGCTTTAACACCTGCTTGAAGCAACTGGTCTTTAAGGTCAATCAATTCAGAGCTATCTGTTTCAACATCAGCAACTCCTTCTCCAACCAAAGTAAACACTTTGTTTGTCAAATAGATACGGTCCAATTCCTCATAATCACTATTTTCAATAACCTGAGTTACAAAAGTGTTTACTAAATTTTCAGCCATAATCTCTACTTCTTTCTCATTAATCAAGTACTCGTGAACCACCAGTTACTTCGGCAATATAGAAGCTTGGTGCATAACCAACGACTTCTTCATAGCGTTGACCAACTGCTTTTTTGAAGTCTTCAACTTTGTCTTTGTTTACAAGTGCAATGGCACATCCACCGAAACCAGCTCCTGTCATGCGGGCTCCTAATACTCCTTCTTGTTCCCAAGCTGTGTGTGCCAAAGTATCAAGTTCAAGACCTGTAACTTCGTAATCATATTCCAATGACACATGAGAAGCATTCATAAGGCGTCCAAAGCCTTCCAAATCTCCTGCTTCAAGAGCTTTACGAGCTTGAAGTGTACGTTGATTTTCAAGAACTACATGGCGTGCACGTTTGATACGGTTTTCATCTTTAATCAAATAGCTGTATGCGTCAAATGTCAAGAAGTCTAATTCACCGAGAGTTTGGATATCCAATTTTTCTTGTAGTTCAGATACTGCTGTTTCACATTCAGCACGACGTTCATTGTATTTAGAATCAGCCAATTCACGACGTTTGTTAGTGTTCATGATGACTACGACATTATCCTTGAGGTCAAGGGGTACCAAGTCATACTTTAGAGTATTTGTGTCCAAGTAAATCGCACATTGATCAGTTCCCATACCAATAGCGAATTGGTCCATGATACCAGAGTTAACGCCAATAAAGTCATTTTCCGTTTGTTTTCCGATTTTAACCAAGTCCAGGCGTTCCAATTTAATGTCATAAAGTTTTTCAACAATAACACCAATCAATAATTCCAAAGATGATGATGATGACAAGCCTGATCCGTTTGGAATGTTACCATAGATGTAAATATCCATACCTGAATCAATCGTATGCCCAGCTTCTTGCAAGAAATGAAGAACACCTTTTGGATAGTTTGTCCAGTTGTGTTCTTTTTCAAAACGAAGATTTTCAAGTGGCACTTCGATGATTCCCTTCTCTTCAAAGTTAGCTGAGAAGAAACGCAAAACTTTGTCATCACGTTTGCGGGCCGCTCCGTAAGTACCTAGGTAATAGCTACCGGAAGGACGTTACCTCCATTGTAGTCCGTATGCTCACCAATCAAATTAATACGACCTGGTGAAAAGAAAGTATGATCTGCTTCTACACCAAAAACTTCTTTAAACTTTTCTCTTAACTGTGATGTATTCATAGGATGTATCTCACTTATTCTTTTTGTTTATACTGAAATCGTAACCCCTTTCACATGGAAAATCAATATTTTTACTATTTTTTTAGTAAAATATAGGTAAAAAAATAAAAGTTATGTTATACTGAAATATGAGGAGGATACTATGGCTACATTAGCAGATATCGCAAAATTAGCAGGTGTATCTATTTCAACTGTTTCACGTGTTCTTAATAAAGATGAAACTCTTTCCGTAACAGAGGATACTAGACATCGGATATTAACTATCGCTGATGAAATCGGATATACTAAATACAAAACAATTAATAATTCAAAAAAAGAAAAGTATCAAGTGGCAATTATTCAATGGGTTAGTGAAGAACACGAGTTAGATGACATCTACTATTATAATATTAGACTTGGTATTGAAAAAAGAGCCTATGAACTAGACTACGAGATGCTTCACTTTTTCAACGACATTCCTTCAAGTCTAGGAGAGGAGGTCGTTGGTGTACTATGTATCGGAAAATTTAGTCGTGAACAAATTGCGAAACTAGAAAGACTAAAAAAGACTCTGGTCTTTGTTGATAGTGATACTCTTAATCAAGGACATCCATGTGTTACTACTGATTTTGAAAACTCCGTACAATCGGCACTCTGTTATCTTAAAGAACAAGGTTGTAATAATATAGGCCTACTCATTGGGCAAGAAAAAACAACAGATGCAACTGAAATCATCTCTGATCCTCGTTTACGTTCTTATCGGAACTACTGTATGGAAAAGGGAATCTATGACCCTCTTTTTATTCTGACTGGTGACTTCACTGTCCAATCTGGCTATGAACTTCTTGATTCTAAGATTAAGAGTGGAGCTACTTTACCTGATGCTTACTTTGCGGCTAGTGATAGTCTAGCTATTGGTGCACTCAGAGCACTTCAGGAAAATGGTATCAAGGTCCCTGACGACATTCAAATTATCTCTTTTAACGATACAACTCTAGCTAAACAAGTGTATCCTCCACTTTCTAGTGTCACTGTCTATACAGAAGAAATGGGACGAACAGCTATGGATATTCTCAATAAACAATTATTAGCACCTCGAAAAATACCAACACTTACTAAACTAGGAACAAAATTAACATTAAGAAACAGTACAAAATAGGTAAATCATATCTTCACTATTTTCTACGGTTTTGAGATCATAATTACAATATTCAGATAAATGATACCTTTTACTCCAATGTCTAGTTTTTTAGAGATAATGATTTGAACCATAAACCTGAATAGGAAAATAACATACATAAATTGATTTAAACTAGAGATTTTCATAGAATAACAAATACTAAGGAAATACTATACCTGCTCAATCTCTTTTTAAAGCACTTTAAAAGACAGTACTAATTTAAACAACAATAATCCGTCTTACTTCATCAAGAGTGAGATGGATTATTTTTTCACCATTAAAAAGTTTGAAAAGCGGCTCAATTATCTACTCACCCCAAATAGATTGAATCCCATAGTCAAACTAAGGAAATTCACTATTTTTGAACTAAAGTTCAGTGTAAAAAGCGTACGCAAAACCACCACCTTACTGTACTGACCCCAAAAAATTAGACAATCAATTTAAGTAAAGGATTTAGTTCAGTATTGCACAGGACTGAGTCCTTTTAGTTTTACCTTAATGCATTTGTTGTTGTAATAATTAATATAGTCTAAAATAGCTTGTTCCAATTTCTCAAGTACCTATAACGTCTTCTCATAACCATAAAATATCTCAGACTTAAGAATTTAAAAGAAGGATTCCATCATGCCATTGTCTGGACGATTCCCCTTACTTGTCATGGACGGTTGGATTCCTTTCTCTTCTAAAAATCGATGATAATACTGATGTTGATATTGCCATTCCTGGTCACTATGGAGAAAGATTATAAGCAATAAGTTCACTATTGAAACCATTTAAAACGAGTAATAAATAGAGTTTTTGGCTGCTTGTTGGAATGGCAAATCTGTATAGCGCTTTTCCATTGTTTTAGATGCTTCGAACTGGCGTTGAATGAGATTCTCTGCTTTCTTGCCAACCTCTCCTTGATATGAAGAATACTTGCGTCTACGACGAATTAGAGCGGTTAGACCAAGAACTCTCATCAGACGTTAGACCTTCTTATGATTCACTACAAAACCACGATTCCTTAATTCATATATTTGAATTTTATCTTCATAACTCAATTTCATAATAAAAGCACCCCAAAAGTTAGACCTTCTCTGTCTAACTTTTTGGGGTGCAATTCATTTTCGCCAAAGGGAATTCTTTCATCTATTATTTGAAAATAGAACTTGTGAAACTATCTGTCTCTTGTAGGAGTTTCTTATAGACAGCTTCTTTGAGTTTCGTCGTATGACTTGTTGACACAGATTTATTCCCCTTATTATCTGTTTTAATAGTTGCAGCATCTTTTGCTACTGCAGCTTTAAACAAGGCTAATAAACCATCATAAGAGCTTATTGTTGTACCGTCAATTGCAACTGTCGTCAAACCACGTGATGATTTGTCTTTCACTTCTTTGAAATAGGCCTTCTTGAAGTCTTCTAGTAAGTTGAACTGACCATCAGAAATCTTGCTAATGATAAAGTCGTCTCCAAGGGTGTCCTTACCAGCCGCTTTTGCTTCTTGTTTATACTTGTTAGTTGCATAACCTAGGAAGCCTTTTTCATAGCCATAGTAACCCCAGAGTCTGAAGGTGTTATGCTTGAAGGACATAGCTCATGGAGATCCCTCACTGGTATTACCACCATAAATAGCAGACATCATAGGGACATTGACATAGGCAGAAGAGAAATCATCTGGTTTATAGACACCATTCCCAGGACCACGATTGGTCATAAAGTTATTATCTACAAGGTCATCAATAGAAGTCAAGTTAATAGCCTTTTCACTATCACTTAGAGAACGAACCTGGTCGTATTGATTTTTACTGTTACCTCGTAACTGTTTATCTACCTTCTTGAAGCATGCGTTATTGAGGTCCTGATTTCCTTGATTGAGGACTGCTTCCCCTTCAAGTGAGTCAAGAAGCATGAGGGTGTCGTTGTAACCCTTCATGTAACGGTCGATGGCTTCACGTGAGTTCAACTTGTTTGGATTAGTGTTGTACCACTGATTACCGTCATTTTCTCTTTCAAAGGACATGTTCAGTCCTAAGGCACCGTATCCACCTTGATGCCCCTGAGTAGCTGGTGATTGAAGAAGACCTTGGGCATAAGCTTCAACGTCTGTTCCTTCACGACGACCATAATCTCCAAAGTAGGCAATACGGTCATTGAAGTGGGTAGTTTCATGCGTAAAGGCCGAAGCACCGTACTCACTAATCACATGTTAGACAGGACGTAAGTAACCTTGGCACGATTATCATATGGATTGTCATAGATAGCAGCATAGGCACCAGCCATGGCTCCATTGTCTCCATAGTACTCACCAACTGGACCATAGATTTCACGAATTGGCGCATAGACTTCCGTACTGTTCTTGAATTGGCCGTAACGCTCTGGCCAACCTGGCCAACCATGACCCCAGACATAGAAACCTTCCCAGACAGGATTGACAATATCTTTGAACAACCTGTTTTTAACTTTGTCTGTAGCCAATCTATGCCAGAAATCAAGGTAGTTGATTTGACGTTGGGCAGCTAAATCAATCTCAGATTTCAGTTTTTCAAGAGTCGTATTGTACTTGTTATCTGTTCCATAAGACATGGTGTCATAGGTTGAAATCAAGAACATCTCTGTCTTATCAAGATTCAATAATGGTAGAATCATTTTTCTGTGTAGACCACGTGTTAAGTTATCTTAAGCACGATACTTGTGCTCGCCAACACCTTCATTTTGAGACGCCTTTTCTACAACGTAGACCTTATCCTTAGTGGCATCGATAAACCAATCATTCATATTGTCGATAGTCGTAAAAAGTTTTCGATTGTAGTTGAGGAAGTCGTTTAAATCCCCAGATTTAGTATATTTCGCTAGAACTTCACCGAAAGAATCATATGTTCTTGAGCCACTGATATTATTTTCCTTAGAGCCAATTTCAATTAATATGATGTAATTTTAACAATATCTGTTATACTATCTTTAGTTAAGTTTCTTCACTTATGGAGATAGAAGGTTTCATATTTGAGAACAGAATAGAATCATTCGATACAGGCTAGATTAGTTTCTACTGAATATGCTTTTTTTGACCATAACAAAACACTCCTGTTTCTAGTTTACCAGAATTCAACAAGAGTGTTTTCTTGTGTCTCATTCTATAGGTGCAGTGCCTTCAATCGCTGGCCTATCTGGTGGCCAAAAAGGAAAACTACTCCTACTGCACATCGTCATAGAAAGCCCTCAACTCTTGATCTTAGATGAACCAACCAGAAATTTTTCACCCACCTCACAACCCAAAGTCCGACAGCTCTTCGAGAACTATCCAGGTGCACTTCTTACAGTATTACATGATGTCAACTACCTCAGACAAGTTTGTCAAAAAATATATCGCCTGGACGCACACGGTAAAAAATATATCGCCTGGACGCACACGGTTTAGAAGAAGTTGAGATTTAAGAGATCAAATCTATCGTTTTTACAAGAGAAAACTCAAAAGAAACCTTTTACATATTAATCAATTTCAAGACTGCCAGTATAAAGTCGGTAGTAGGTACCACCTTGTTCCATAAGGGTATCATGGTCACCACGTTTAATGATACGCCCATGATCCATAACCAGGATAACGTCAGAGTTAACGATGGTTGAAAGACGGTGGGCGATAACGAATACCGTACGTCCTTCCATAAGCCGGTCCATCCCCCCCTTGTACCATTTTTCAGTACGAGAGTCAATCGAAGAAGTCGCTTCATCAAGGATGAGAACCGGTGCATTGGCAAGGGCAGCACGCGCAATGGCAATCAGCTGACGTTGTCCATTAGACAAGCCTGCGCCATCATCTGTAAGAACAGTGTCGTAATCATTGTCCAAATGTTGCACAAAAGAATCCACGTTAAGCAATACGAGCAGCTTCAAGAATTTCCTCGCGAGTCGCATCCGCACGGCCCTAGGCAATATTTTCAGCGATAGTCCCTGTGAAGAGATGCGTATCTTGAAGTACGATACCAAGTGATCGACGAAGAGAATCTTTTTCAATCAGTTTCACATCGATGCCATCATAAGTAATCACACCAGATTGGATGTCGTAGAAACGATTAATCAAGGTAGATTCTTGGCAAATCCAGCAGAGGCAAAGGCTGCATAGTGTGCCGACTGCATACCACAGAAAAGCGACAGGAAGGCGCAGACCAACATGAGCCACCATAGAGCCAAATGTTAGACATGTTAGATTGCTGGACACCTTTGTCCAAAAGATTAGCCATGACAAAGGGAATGGAAATCTCAAACATAACTTCTAGCGTCATGAAGAGGGACGCTAGAATTGAGGGTTTCTTGTATTCCTTTATCTGGGCGATCAGGGTTTGAAACATAATTACTTCCGTTTTTATTCTTTTTCTTTTGATATTTTTCTTAAGTGGCTTCGACGCTAGCAGCTTCCGTCGAAATCTCATAGCTAAGTTTGATCCTCAGTCTCAAAACTTCCGTGTTATAGAAGTCTTTTGACTTCTATAACTACTACCACGGTGAAAAATATCGCCTACTCTGTGCAGAACGTGTTTCATTCAGTGATAGATAAAGCGAGTTCTCCAAGTCATCACAGTGAAAGTATCACTGGGCGAACAGGGTGACTTATGAGATTATTACTTTGTTCTCAACAAGACCTAGACTATTGGTTAACTACTGCCACTATGAAAAAAAATGTCTGCTCTATTCAAAGGAAACATTTAAAATATCCAGCTAAATACTCATATTTTATCTATAAAAGAACGGTTATACCCTTTTGAAGGCATACAAAAGCCCCTGAGGGCATACCCTAGGGATTCTTTCGTTCTCATATATACTTCACTAGTATAGGCTAATTTGATTTAAATTGCAAGTAAAATTTTATGTAACTGAGAATTGTTCTAATTTCCGAATATTTTGATTGAAATCTGTTCATTTTTCACAAACTCATTCAAAATATTCGGAAATTCCTCTTAACCGTAGCAGAAATTTGTTTTCTGTTCCTATTTATAATAGACTATCACTAACATTAGATGAAAAGGTGATTCTATGACATTAAACCAACTTCTTCAAAAACTGGAAGCTACCAGCTATTCTCCAAGCTAATTTTGGAATCGAGCGCGAGAGTCTACGTGTCGATAGGCAAGGACAACTGGTGCATACACCTCACCCATCCTGTCTAGGAGCTCGTAGTTTCCACCCCTATATTCAGACTGATTTTTGCGAGTTTCAGATGGAACTCATCACACCAGTTGCCAAATCTACTACTGAGCTCGCCGATTTCTGGGAGCTATTACTGATGTAGCAGGCCGCTCTATTGCTACAGACGAGGTTCTCTGGCCTTTGTCCATGCCACCTCGTCTAAAGGCAGAGGAGATTCAAGTTGCTCAACTGGAAAATGACTTCGAACGCCATTATCGTAACTATTTGGCTGAAAAATACGGAACTAAACTACAAGCTATCTCAGGTATCCACTATAATATGGAACTGGGTAAAGATTTAGTTGAGGCCTTGTTTCAAGAAAGTGATCAGACCGATATGATTGCCTTCAAAAACGCCCTCTATCTTAAGCTGGCTCAGAACTACTTGCGCTACCGTTGGGTGATTACCTATCTCTTTGGGGCCTCACCCATCGCCGAACAAGGTTTCTTTGACCAGGAAGTTCCAGAACCTGTGCGTTCCTTCCGTAACAGTGACCACGGCTATGTCAATAAGGAAGAGATTCAAGTATCCTTTGTAAGTCTAGAAGATTATGTCTCAGCCATTGAAACCTATATCGAACAAGGAGATTTGATTGCAGAGAAAGAATTTTACTCAGCTGTTCGTTTCCGTGGACAAAAGGTTAATCGTTCCTTCCTTGACAAGGGAATCACCTACCTAGAGTTCCGTAATTTCGACCTTAATCCTTTTGAGCGTATCGGTATTAGTCAGACTACTATGGACACTGTGCACTTACTCATTTTAGCCTTCCTTTGGCTTGATAGCCCTGAAAATGTCGACCAAGCTCTTGCACAAGGCCACGCGCTAAATGAGAAAATTGCCCTCTCTCATCCTCTAAAACCTCTACCTTCGGAGGCTAAAACTCAGGACATTGTAACTGCCCTAGACCAACTGGTGCAACACTTTGGACTTGGTGACTATCATCAAGATCTGGTTAAACAAGTTAAGGCAGCCTTTGCGGATCCAAATCAAACGCTCTCTGCCCAGCTCTTACCCTATATCAAAGACAAATCTCTAGCCGAATTTGCTTTAAACAAGGCTCTTGCCTATCATGATTACGACTGGACTGCCCACTATGCTCTCAAGGGCTATGAAGAGATGGAACTCTCCACCCAGATGTTGCTCTTTGATGCCATCCAAAAGGGAATTCACTTTGAAATATTGGATGAGCAAGATCAATTCCTAAAACTTTGGCACCAAGACCATGTTGAATACGTCAAAAACGGTAACATGACCTCAAAAGACAACTACGTGGTTCCCCTTGCTATGGCTAATAAGACCGTAACCAAGAAGATTCTAGCAGATGCTGGCTTTTCAGTTCCTTCAGGAGACGAATTTACCAGTCTTGAGGAAGGACTTGCCTACTACCCTCTTATCAAGGATAAGCAAATTGTTGTCAAACCCAAGTCAACTAACTTTGGTCTGGGAATTTCCATTTTCCAAGAACCTGCCAGTCTTGACAACTATCAAAAAGCCCTTGAAATTGCTTTCGCAGAAGATACCTCTGTCCTTGTTGAAGAATTTATTCCAGGAACCGAATACCGTTTCTTCATCTTGGATGGGCGTTGTGAGGCTGTGCTTCTGCGTGTTGCTGCCAATGTTATTGGTGATGGCAAACACACCATTCGTGAACTAGTCGCTCAGAAAAATGCTAATCCATTGCGTGGCCGTGATCACCGGTCACCTCTGGAAATCATTGAGCTAGGAGACATCGAACAACTAATGTTAGCTCAACAGGGTTATACACCTGATGATATTCTCCCAGAAGGAAAAAAGGTCAATCTGCGTCGTAATTCCAACATCTCTACAGGTGGTGACTCTATTGATGTCACTGAGACCATGGATTCCTCTTACCAAGAATTAGCCGCAGCCATGGCAACTAGCATGGGCGCCTGGCTTGCGGGGTTGATCTGATAATTCCAGATGAAACTCAAATTGCCACCAAGGAAAATCCTCATTGCACCTGCATTGAGCTCAACTTTAACCCTTCGATGTATATGCACACCTACTGTGCTGAGGGTCCTGGCCAAGCTATCACTACTAAAATCCTAGATAAACTTTTTCCAGAAATAGTGGCTGGTCAAACTTAATAGCTGTAACTTTAGGAACCTAAAGGCACCTTTATCATGGCTCTATAATTTCTGTAGTGGGTAAAACCACTGTAGAGAGTATAGAGCTTTTTTAATGTAGACAATATGACTTTCAAAAACCTTCTAAAAACCCTCTTCTCGAACAAGCGGGAATGCCGACACTACTACGTCTTAAAAAGCGTCGCTTCCAGTGTAAAAATTGTAGGAGAATCACGGTGGCTAAGACATCAATCGTTGAGAAAAACTGCCAAATCTCAAATCTAGTCCGTCAAAAGGTCTCACAACTCCTAACTGAGAAGATGTCACTAACGGATATTGCCAGAAGACTTCGTGTGTCGACATCCACTGTCTATCGTAAGCTTGATCAGTTTTCTTTCAAGGAACATTTTGATAAACTCCCAAGGGTTATGTCCTGGATGAGTTTGGTTTCAAGAAAGGTGAACTCGCTTTTGTTGAAACCAAACTCATAACTATCCTTGATAATCACCGTCAAACTACTATACGAAACTACTTTTTGAAGTATCCATTGAAAATCCGACAAAAGATAAGGTTTATCACGATGGACATGTCAGGATCTTATATGCTTACTAGACTGTTCGCTTGCGTTCAATTAATTTGGCAATTTTATCAATCAATTCTTTCTTAAGAGTCACCTGATTCCAATCCACCTATTTACTTCATCAGGGGAATTGTAGCTATTCATAGCACGCTTAACATCTTCTTCTGTGTAATTTCCATCTTCACCTGTTGCAACCATCTTACTACGCTGGAATTCTTGCCCTAATTGCATGAAACACATCCTCTGCATAGTCAGATTAAGAGCATTAGATAAGTATAGTCGTTTTTTAATATCCTCTGGCGAATCATGTGGATGCAGATGATGCATAAGATCATTCAAATTGTAATTGTCATGAGCTTCAATATAGTTGAGTACCTGACCCGGCATGAGGTAGTTTACAAAGCCACGGCTACCAAGTAAACTCTTAGCAATTTTGTCTTCTAAAAGAGCTCCGAACACATAACCATAGCTGATGTGTCCATAGACTTCTGACCCTTTAACGGCATCACGCGCATTGTCATTGAAAAATCCGATTCTAGGCATCAAAGCTGCGTTATCCTTCTTGGCCTTTTGGTCCGCAGGAAGCCCAATCCCCATGTCCCATCCTTCACCGTAAATAAGGATCCTAGTATCTATATCATCCATGGCTGAACGAATGGCATTCATAGTAGCAACGTCATGCAAGCCCATAAGGTCAAAACGGAAACCATCCACTCCAAATTCTTCTGCCCAATAGGTCAAAGAATCAATCATATACTTGCGGTACATTTCTTTCTCACTGGCCATTTCGTTCCCACAACCTGACCCATCTTGGAATGAACCATTGTCATGCATACGGTAATAATAATCTGGTACTGCCATTGGAAAGGCGAACTATATGACGAATAGGTGTGGTTATAAACAACATCCATGATGACCCCAATACCCCGCTTCATGGTAGTCCTGAATCATCTTCTTAAGCTCCTAAATTGGTGATATGGGATTTTTTTGATCAACCGCAAACTGACGATCTGGAACATTGTAATTTTCAGGATCATATCCCTAGTTATAGAGAAGATTACCATTCTTATTATAGGTCTTATGATGATCAAAGATCGGCTGTAACTGGACATAGTTGTAACCCATGCGTTTGATATAATCAAAACAAGTCACATCCCCTTGGCATTTTTAGTTCCTTTCTGGCAGGCACCCAGATAAGTCCCTCTATATGCCTTCTTAACACCAGATGTTTCTGAGATTGAGAAGTCTCGTAGATGCATCTCACAGATAACAGATGAGCAGGCGTTGGCATTACGCCAGTTAGCCCTCTTATCTTGTAACCTTCTGATACCCCTTAGGAACCAAACGCTCAGGTTTACCACCAAACTTTTTTTATTATTTAAGCTAAGGGCAATGCTATACGGATCTCTAGTATCTTGATAGAAACTCTTCTCATGGTAGACTCGGAACTGATAGCTAACCCATCCAAATCTCCAGGGACAGAGACACTCCAAACACCGTGTGTGTTCATCTCGTGACGATCCTTATTTACACTGGTTCCTCGGCTCATCTTAATCACCTTAGATTTTTTACTACCTTTTTTAAAAAGTAGTAGCTGCACACGCCGATCTAGTGGCTCCCAAAGGCGAAACTCTGTTGAACCTTTTTCATACTTATGTCCTAACCAACCTTGAAATCCCCACTTCTGATCAAATTCCTGTCCACGAAGAGCCATATCAAAGGCATACTGATCACGCCCTTCAAAACTTTGACTCGTCAAAGCAGCCTGTTTAGAATAATAAACAGTCGGGTCTCCTTCAACCACCCAAATAGCATTCGGAGCATTCCCCAAGAAACGTCTGATACGATAATCATGTGTCTTCTTTAACCAATCTTCTGCCTTAATCAAGAGATTGACCGAGTCAATAAAACGATTAGCCGGAAAAAGTGAGCTGACCCACCAGTCCAAAATCATCCTCACGAGAAAAATGGTCTTCTTCGCCCAATAACCATCTAGCCACTTCCACATACTATATCTAGAATAGTCGCCATGCATACTATGAAAATGAACGGTTAATAAATTGTCCATTTTAAACTCCTTTAATCTTTATTACTCACTTTTCTTTTATTATAGCAAAAACCGTTCGTTTTATAAGCGTTATCATGAAACAGTTTGATACTTTTTTGATTTGTGTTGAACATAAAAAAAGAATGAGAAAATTTGCGCCGAAACAGTTACTCTCTCATCCTTTTATTATATTTAAAACATATGTAAATGGTGGGTAGTACTTTTCCCATCATCACTCTTGAGTCATCAAAACCTTACGTGGCTTAGTGCTTCAGCAGGTCCAATCACACCGGCTTCTTCTAGTTCTTCCATCAAGCGAGTAGCACGGTTAAATCCGACCGACAAACGACGCTGAAGCATGGAAGCGCTAGCTTTTTGTGTTTCCAATGCCAATGCTTTTGCTTCTTCGAAGAGAGGATCTCCTTCCAAGCTACCACTATTAGTGGATGAACCACTACCAAAATCATTCTCTGAAACTTCACCAGGATCAAAGCTCTCGTCATAGTTAGCTGAAGCCTGCCCCTTAATAAAGGTCACAATACGTTCCACGTCATCATCTGAAATGAAGGACCCTTGCAAACGAACAGGATGATTCTCATCAATCGGTTTGAAAAGCATATCCCCGCGTCCAAGTAGTTTTTCTGCCCCATTTTCATCTAAAATGGTACGACTATCTGTTCCAGAAGACACAGCAAAGGCCACACGAGATGGCACATTGGCCTTAATCAAGCCAGAGATAACATCAACTGATGGACGTTGGGTTGCAAGAATCATGTGAATTCCAGCCGCGCGTGCCTTTTGTCCCAGACGGATGATGGCATCTTCCACTTCCTTACTGGCCACCATCATCAAATCAGCCAACTCATCAACGATAACCACAATCAAAGGCAAGGGAATCTGTTTCTCTTGCGACTTGGCATTCCAGTCCTCAACCTTGGAATTATAGCCTGCGATGTTACGCACGCCAAACTTACTAAAGAGTTCGTAACGATTTTCCATCTCATCAACTACTTTTTGAAGAGCCTTGGCGGCCTTACGTGGATTGGTCACCACAGGAATAAGGAGATGAGGAATATCGTTGTAAACAGAAAGTTCAACCATCTTAGGGTCGACCATGAGGAACTTAACCTGGTCTGGGCGAGCTTCATCAGAATACTAGAGATGATTCCATTAACCGCAACAGATTTACCAGAACCAGTTGATCCAGCCACTAACAAGTGAGGCATACGACCTAGGTCAAAGCTACGAGCCGAACCATCAACCGCCTTACCAAGAGGAACTTCCAAGAGCTTATTAGGATCCGTCTTAGACTGTTCCCAAAGTTCACGGAAAGAAACTGTTGCTATCTCGGAATTAGGTACTTCGATACCAACCAAAGATTTTCCAGGTATGGGTGCCTCAATACGGACATCTTTTGCAGCAAGAGCCAGAGCCAAGTCATCCGATAAATTAGAGATACGATTGACTCGGACCCCAACAGCAGGCTTGACCTCATACTTGGTTACAGACGGTCCAATCTCAGCCCGCTCAACCTTGACATCAATGTTGAAACTTTTGAAGGTATCTTCTAAGATTCGGATATTCTTACGAACGATATTTTTCTCTTTAGACTGACTCTTTGGTTTATCAGGTGCAAAGAGATCTATATCAGGAAGTTTATACTGTAGGAGTTCCTTCGGTGTAAAATCAACCTCAACAGGAGCATCATCTCCCTTAACCACCATAGATGGTGGGAATTCTTCGGTTAGCAATTCCTCCGGATAGGGAACATAACTATCTTGGAAATCCTCACGATCCCCTGGAGGCGGATTATCATAGTAATCCTCAGAGGCATAATCACTGATTTCAGGTTCAGGTTCAAAAATCTCGGCTTCTTGTGGTAACTCTTCTGAAGCATCATCCAAGATTTCACCCGTTTCCTCGTCGACAATCAAATCGGCCAGACGCTCTTTCTCGGCACGTTCTTGCGCTTCACGCTCTTTCTGAGCCTGACGTTCCGCCTTCTTCTCCAGACGTTTGACCGTTCGTTCCAAATGCTTCTCGGCACCTCTCTGCCAGATGCCTTTTGCATAATCCATGATATCTAAAACATCCCAAGGACTAAAAATGAAAGCACCCAATAGAATAATCAAGCCCCCAATCATGAAGCTACCAATATTTGAAAAGAGGAAGGAAATAGGCTTGTACAAGAGTGCACCCAACATACCACCACCCGTAAAACGAGCCACCTGAACACTCACCAAATCCCCAAAAAGCAAATCCTTAGTCCCCAGAAAAATATCCAGCCCATCCATGCGTTCTATACTAAAGAGATAGGCGTGAAACTCGAGTAGAAGACCTGCAAAGACCATCCAAAATCCAGTCACGTAGTTACTATGTTTCCGTAACCATTTAAAACCAAAGAGATAGATATAGATGGCAAAAATCAAGGGATAAGCCATACTCCCCACGAACACTCGAAAGAGATTATATAGTGTAATCCCAAAGAAACCCAATCGAAAAACTGGGAAAATTAAGACAAAGGCAAAAAAGAAGGTCCATAGCATTCGCTTAATCGCCTTCTGTCTGTCTAATTCTGCTTTTGTGAGACGCTTCTTACCACTCTTAGAAGACGCCCCTTTTTTCATTTTTTTCGTTGTAGCCATAAATATATTATACCATGTTTTTAGACACGAAAAAAGAGAGACGAGTCTCTCTTAAGATTGAAGACAAGGTCATCTTTTGAGACTTTCCTAAGGTAATAGTAGAAAATCTCCCTGTTCGCCCACTTCGAGTGACTTATCTCTTCTTTTTTTAATTATTCTTCAATTAATGATGTTGAGTGAACCGGACGATTCTTACCGTCTGGTTCAATATATTGAATAGCTTGGTTGATAGCAATAGGAGCTTCACCCATACCAACCGCAATCAAATCAATCTTACCGTCATATTCTGCCGCACCACCAATAGCATAGACACCTTCTTGTGAAGTTTCAAACTGAGCATTAACAGTAATACTAGAACGTTTGTAGTCGACATTCCAGTTACGAAGATTCTTGTTATTAGTAGAGAAACCAAAGCTAACAATGAGGGCATCGATTGGCAATTCTATAACTTCATCCGACTTAACTCTCTGAACAGTCAAGCTTTGAGCATGACCATTTTCACCCTTAATTTCGAGGGGGACATAAGGTGTCATCACATTAACTGATGATTGATAAAGAAGCTCCACACTATGCTCATGGGCACGAAAGGTATCACGACGGTGAATCAAGGTCACACTCTCAGCAACACCATCCAAGTGATTGGCCCAGTCAACAGCTGAATCACCGCCACCAGCAATCACAACCTTCTTGCCAGCAAATTGGTCCAGACTATGCACATTATATAACAAGTTATTGTTCGCAAAATCTTCTTCATTGTCCACACCTAAAGGACGTGGAGCAAAAGCACCATTTCCACAAGCAATGACGATAGCCTTGGACAAGTGTTGACCCTTGCTAGTAGCGATTGTGAAGATACCATCTGTTTTTTTAAAAGTTTGAACTTCCTCTTTTAAGTGAATGCTGACACGATCTTCAAAACGCTTAAGCTGGATCAAGAGATTTTCTATCAATTCGGCACCTGTCGTCTGAGGAAAGGCTGGGATATCATAGATTTTCTTTTCTGGGTAGAGAATGGCAGGCTGACCACCAAGCTCTGATAAACTCTCGATAATATTCACAGTCATACCACGTAGGCCGGCATAAAAGGCGGCCCAAAGGCCGACTGGTCCACCACCGATAATAGTAATATCGTATATCTTTTCTTCTGCCATTTTATTTTCCTTCTGATTTTATCTCTTCTAAATCTGACGTTCTTCGTCTGTAAAATCATAGTTTTCCAAGAGATCAGGTCTACGCTCCCAAGTCTTTCGCAAGCTCTGCTCCATACGCCAACGTCGAATATTAACATGATGGCCCGACAAGAGTACATCTGGCACCTTCATGCCACGAAATTCAGCTGGGCGAGTGTACTGTGGGAACTCCAAAAGACCTGATGAGAAACTATCATCTTGTGACTGGCTTCCTTGCCTAAAACCTCAGGAATCAAGCGGACAGTGGCATCTACAATAGTCATAGCGGCTAGCTCTCCACCAGTCAAGACAAAGTCTCCTAGTGATATTTCGTCAGTTACTAAAGTTTTGATACGCTCATCATAGCCCTCATAATGGCCACAGATAAAAACTAATTCCTCTTCTTGCGCCAATTCCTCAGCATAGGCCTGATTGAAGGTACGACCTGCAGGATCTAGGAGAATAACGCGAGGCTTAGTCACATTTAATTTATCAAAGGTATCAAAAATTGGCTGAGCACGTAACAACATGCCTTGTCCACCACCATAGGGTTCATCATCTACATGACGTGCCTTCTCCGCATTGTCACGGAAATTGTGATAGTTGATTTCTAGGATGCCCTTGTCCTTTGCCTTACCAACAATGGAGTGTTCCAAAGGAGCAAACATATCTGGAAATAGAGTCAAGATATCAATCTTCATCGTCTAATCCTTCCATGAGCTCAACCTCAATACGACCGGCTGCAACGTCAACATCAAGAACCACTGGTGGAATATATGGCAAGAGCAGGTCTTTTTTCCCTTTACGTTTCACTACCCAAACATCATTAGCACCCGGTTGGAGAATCTCTTTAACCTGACCGATTAGCGTATTACCCTCATAGACATCAAGACCAATGATTTCATGATAGTAAAATTCACCATCATCAAGATCTGTTAGATTTTCCTCAGCAATCTTTAGGCTACAGCCCTTATACTTTTCTACATCATTGATATGGTAAAGACCTTTAAACTTAACGATATCAAAGTTCTTATGCTTACGGTGACTCGCAACCTCAACATCCATGATGTAATTATCTTTGTCATCAAAAAGAGCTAGTACACTCTTCTTCTTAAAACGTTCGTCCGCAAAATCTGTTACAGATAAAACACGAAGTTCACCCTGCAATCCCTGTGTATTTACAATCTTTCCAACGTTATAATATGTCATTCAACTTCCTTATTATTTCTTATTCAAATCAAACCATGAGTCAACAAATTATCAAGTAGCCCATGACGGCTATCTCAAAACGCGCATTTTAAACCAGGTTAGATTTTTATTATTCTTCATTTCAAAGAGATATAAAATGTCTGGCTTAGACCATTCAACCCCTCTATTTTATCAAAAAGGACACAAAAAAACCAGCTTTCTTTAGCTGGAGCTTATAGTCCGTACGGGATTCGAACCCGTGTTACCGCCGTGAAAAGGCGGTGTCTTAACCCCTTGACCAACGGACCATAATCTGTATCTCTACCCTCAGATAGAACTGGGGTAGCTGGATTCGAACCAACGCATGAGGGAGTCAAAGTCCCTTGCCTTACCGCTTGGCTATACCCCAAAAGACTCTTATTATTCTACAGAAAAATCAGGAGGCTGTCAATACCTTTCTTAACTTTTTTTCAAAAAAAACAATCGGCATAACCGATTGCTAGGAGTTAGGAGATTTTATCATATAAGTGACCTTAGATGATGATTCGAGGTTGAAGAAACCTCATATGAAAAAAAGTTTTAGGACAGACTAATTATATATGTTGCTAGAAATAAAGTCAAACACTTTGACTCGTAAAATAAGAGATAATTTGCACAGCCATAATTAACCTTTTCCAACTCCTAAAATAGATTTATTCATCATCCTGTGAAACCAGATGATGTCTAAAGGCATAAACTACAGCCTGAGTACGGTCATCAACATTTAATTTCCCAAGGATATTAGACACATGAGTCTTGACGGTTTTTAAAGAAATAAAAAGTTCGTTAGCAATGGTTTGATTGTCATAGCCTTTAGCTAGGAGGGCTAAGATATCACGTTCGCGCGCGGTCAAGTCATCATGTAAGTTCGGGTGACTATCATGGTATTTAATCTTATTGTCTACCTCAGTTTCGATAGCTTCCTCTCCACGGTAAACCTTACGGATACTATTTAGAATCTCTGCTGCACTGCTCGTTTTAAGCATATAGCCTTTGGCGCCAGCTCAATGACTGGATAAATTTTTTCATTGTCCAAATAGCTGGTCAAAACTAGAATCTTAGCTTCAGGCCATTCTTTTAGCAATTCCAAAGTCGCCTGAACACCATCTAGCTCAGGCATAACAAGGTCCATAACAACGACATCTGGTCGTAGCTCCAGGGCAAGATCGACACCCTCACGGCCGTTTTCTGCCTCTCCAACCACTTCTACATCTCCTTGGAGATTCAAGAAACTCTTAAGGCCTAAACGAACCATTTCATGATCATCTACCAAAATTACATTAATCTTATTCGACATTGTCTTCTCCTCTTAATATTGGCACACGAACATCAATAGACGTCCCTTTACCTTTAGCTGATAGGAACTGCACAGTTCCCGCCATTTCATCAACACGCTCTTGGATATTTTTTAGTCCATAACTCATCTCGTCAGTCGAGGCGTTCAAATCAAAACCAACACCATTATCTAGCATTTTTAACTGAATTTCCTGACTATTTTGATAGAGGTAGACCTCTATTTGGCTGGCCTTGGCGTGCTTAAGGGTATTAGAGATAAACTCTTGGGCAATCCTAAAGAGATTATCTTCAATACGCTTAGGCACTTTCTTAACCATATCCTTATAGACAACACGGATATTGGATTTATCAGTTAATTCTTTAAGAATCATCTGCAAGCCTTCCTGCAAAGTCTTGTTCTCAAGTTCTGTCGGACGAAGGTGCAAAAGCAAGACACGCATATCATTTTGAGCATCAGTCAGCAAGGCCTCGACTGCCTGAATCTGATGATGTAAATCTTCCTTACTTAGCTGGTCCACCATCTGAGAAACACCAGATAGAATCATACTAGCCGCAAAAAGCTCCTGGCTAACGGTATCGTGAAGATCTCGAGCAATGCGACCTCGCTCTTTCTTAATAATATCACGACTTTTCAAAGCCTGAGCATTTTCCGTTTTTTGCAGATCCTTGGTCAATTTACGCATTTTATGAGATAGACGCATCATATTCTTGTCCAACTCACTATCTCCCTGACGTTTGACAGGTTGGTTATTGATAATACGACGCAAGTCTTGATTGACCGAACGCATACTATTATCATTTGCAATGGCCCAAAGAATATACAGCAAAATGAGCAAACTCAGAACCACAAAAAACATGTTAAAAAGGAAGTGAAATACCTGAGAGATACTACCGAAAACCAGTGAAAAGTTGAGGTTAAAGCTATCCATAACCACAAGGGTAACCCCAATTAAAACAACAACTGAATAAGTTAGGATTAAAAATAGGTACTGTTTCTTCATTTACGACGTACCTCCACTGGTCCAGCTCCCACATTGAGAATCAATTTAAGCGTTCGATGGGCATGCTCATACTCTGCCCCCTGCAAGGTCAAGCTTTCGTAACGGAGGTCGTATTCATCTTCATCAAAGAAGGTCACAGAGCTATAGATAGCTGATATATTCAACTTAACGGAAATATCAATTGGTACCAAGATTGTCGTTGGTCCATAAAGTTTCTGTAAAATGACGACATTTTCTCGACCTGAAACGATAACCTGGGTCAAATCAATCACATCTGTCCCAAAGAAACGGATAATATTAATATCATCAAAGTCATAGCGATCACTGACAGGTTCCATATGAGTTCCAATCCACTGATTTCGCACAGCCTGTGGATTCAAGTCATCTTCCTTAAATTGAATGAGAGCGTAACGATTCTTTTTCTTGACCTGTGAAAAATGGTTAATCATGACATAGGCCACACCCACTAAGATAGCAAGAACCACATAGATATTCCACATGGAAACCAAAAAAAGTGAAATCAAGCAGATCGTCAAGACAAAGTCGCTCTTGGACTCCTTGTTAAAAAAGCGAACGGCCAACAAGGTTAAAACCAGTATGAAAATAAAACGGATAATATCATTATTAAAGATGGTGATTAAGCCTAGAGTTAAAAGAAGAGCCTCCACCACTAAGAAAAAATTAAATTTGGTCATAAGGACCTCTCAAATAAAAGTATACAGGGTTCATTCTATCAAATTTTGGACTAATTGACAAAGAGGACTAGTTCGAGAGATTACTGGCTATACGAGATAGCGACAAAAAAGCACCCCCATCATAGGAAGCACAATCTTTAATCTACAGAAAACCTAGTCGTCGTTCTTATTCATTTTCCTACTCATAGCAAGCACCGTACTTCTGATTTCCTCAAGAATGACACGTTATTCAGCCAACTCCTTCTCAAGCTCAGCTATTTTTCGTTCAGTTTAGCGACCTGAACGCAAAAAAATATTATTAAGAGAGCTGTCAACAACCCCAGAGTAGCAATTCCACTAAACATGAGCACAACAGCAATTGCCTTACCTACGAGGTTTTTAGGGACAATATCCCCGTAACCTACTGTGGTAACTGTTGCCACAGATCACCAAATATCATCTATAAAATTATGATGCTCCACACGGGCAATAATACTACTACTGATAAGGATGATAATACTATTAGCCGAAAACAAAAAGTGAAAACCATTTCTACGATTAATACGATTTGAATTATGCTTAAACTTACTACTTAGACCAATTCAACGTGAGATTTTTCCAAACGATCAAAGCGTTCCAGCCTTGAAAAACAAAGGAAGGTGAATACTTCATTTTAAGAATGATGGTCAACAAGTCCAACACATGCGTTTTAACAAAAATCCGCTCCCGAAGTGCCAAGGAAAAACGAATAGTATAATCTAAAGCAAATTTAAGGGTAATGGTCTGATTAATAGATAGAAAAGAATGTCTCCCAATAGTAATCAACCCAACCAAATCAAAAAATTACTCTCCCTATGAAAAGAAGGGCTAGAACCGTCATGACAATATCGTAGCTAATAATATACCTTTTTCAGTTTTCTACGGTTTCTCATTACGCCTCTCCTCTATGTGATGCGCGTTCATCATAAAAGAATCTGCCATCCCTGACAAGCAGCCACTTTAAAATTCCCAAGCAATTGAATTAAAAAGAGAGTCAGAAAGCCTCTCTTTTTCTTATATCTAAAATTTTCAAACTCATTATTGCTCTGTGTGAGTAGCTTCTGTAGCTGTTTCGGTACTAGAAGCTGTACTACTTTCAGAACTAGAACTTGTAGATGACGACGATTGTGTCGTACTTGCTGAGCTTGACTGTTGAATACTTGAACTCTTAGTTACGACTGAAACATAGAGAATCACTGTGCCATCAACAGCAGTACCAACTTGAGGACCTTGATAAAGGACCTCTGTATTACTAGGTACCTTACTCTTATCCAACTTAACACCAGTATTATAGTCATGATACTCAATACTGCTGCTTGAAATGTCTTTACTATTCAAGGTTTGGACTGCTGTCGAGACAGTTAAACCAGTCACATCAGGCATAGTTATAGTCTTAGGAGTTGCCACACGAAACTTGATTTTTGCCTTACTATCTTTAGGATTGAAGGACTTGTTTTTCTCCGAACTTTGAGATAGAATTTCGCCTTCTTTAGCATTATCTCTTCGACATGTTGAATATCGATCTGATCCTCGGAAACCCCATAATTCGAGGTTAAATCCTCAATGGCATCCTTATAATTTTTCCCCTTGTAATTTTTCAGAGTGAAACCTTTGCTACCAGAAGAAACATAGACATCAATGCTTGCTCCCTCTTTACGCATTGTCCCAGCTGTAGGGTCGGTCTTGATAACTTTGCCCTTATTGACTGAATCATTTTCGACTTCTTTAACATCGCCAACCTTAAAGCCTGCACTTTCAAGTTTCGTCTGAGCTGTTGACAACTCTTGACCTACAACATTTGGTACTTGGACATTGTCAGGATTGGTAAAAACAAGATAGGCAAAAATGATAATTCCTATAAAGACGAAGCCTAGTAAAACCTTGAGTAGAGTTGAAAAGAGATTTTTCTTTTTTTAGATAGAGAAGCTTTTTCCCTCGGTTGTTTGCTTGGAGCCGGTGTAGGCTCTGATGGTTTAGGAGAAATCTTTTTCTCAGGACCTACTGATGAAACTGAATCAACCTTTGGCAGGGTCTTAGCATCCGTCATGTCATCAAAAACTACCTTAGAATCACGACTATGACTAGGATGCAAACTAGTTACTAGGTCGCGACTCATTTCCAAAGTGCTGTTGTAACGATTTTCAAGCTTTTTAGCAGTTGCTCTAATAACAACATTTTCTAAAGCTTGAGGAACGTTACGGTTCTCAGCCAAAATCGATGGCAGGGGCTTTTGGAAATGTTGAAGTGCAATGGTTACTGCACTATCGCCATCAAAAGGGATATGCCCTGTCAACATTTCAAAGAGCATAATCCCCATAGCATAGATATCACTTTGGATAGTGGCTTTAGAACCACGTGCCTGTTCTGGTGACAAATAATGGACTGACCCCAACATTGAGTTAGTTTGTGTCAGGCTGGTTTCAGCAAATGCTACTGCGATACCAAAGTCTGTAACCTTAGCTCTACCATCCTTAGTTAATAGAACGTTCTGTGGCTTAAGGTCACGGTGAATAATACCCTTTTGGTGGGCAAGAGTCATGGCGGAAAGGACTTCCCCCATAATACGCACAACATCTTGGTTAGACAATGGTGCATGGTCTTGAATGAATTTCTTCAAGTCTGAACCATCCACATACTCCATCACCAAGAACTGCTGACCGTCTTCTTCACCAATATCTCTAATCGCAACGATATTCGGATGGCTAAGCTCAGTCATGGCACGTGCTTCACGCTGGAAACGCGCCACAGCAACCTGATCAGTTTGATAATTGGTACGTAGTACCTTAATAGCTACACTTTCATTATCCAGAATCAGGTCGTTAGCCAGATAAACATCCGCCATACCACCACGTCCGATAGATTTAAGGATTCGATAACGTCCAGCAAACAATTTGCCAACTTGGATCATTATCCTTCCTCACTTTCTACTTCGATGAGAGCAACTGTAATATTATCATGACCACCGGCTTCATTGGCAGCAGCAACTAAACGACTGGTTTTTTCTTCGACAAGACCAGGACTGTTAACAATATGAATAATCTGTTCAATTGAAATCATATTAGTCAATCCATCTGAATTGGCCAAAATATAATCTCCCGGTTCCAATTGTTGAACACCAAGATCTGCTTCAACTGGAGCAGCTTGCCCTATAGATTGCGTAATAATATTACGTTGTGGGTGAACTGCAGCTTCTTCTTCTGTCAACTGACCAGCCTTGATAAGAGCATTGACCAAGGAGTGATCGCTCGTTAATTGCTTATACTCACCATTACGGATAAGGGCAATACGTGAATCCCCAACATGAGCGAAAATCACAGCATTATCAACTAAGGCAAGAACCTCGATAGTCGTTCCCATTCCTTTATATTCTTCATTTTGACCAAGCTCATAGATTTTACGATTTTCTTCGTCGATGGCAGCAATCATCCAATCACGAATATGGCTCAACTCACGATGATCAGTGTTAATCCAGTCACGACCAAGGTCAGATACTGACATCTCACTGGCAATATTTCCAGCACGGTGTCCACCCATTCCATCTGCAACAATGACAAGTGTAACACCAGCCTTATTGACAAATTTATTAACAAAATCTTGATTGTTTGACCGTTTTTGACCAATGTCCGTTAATAACGATATTTCCATAATTTTCTTTCTGACTTGCGTCAGTGTTTCCTCCTCTGTAACCCTAGACTTTCTTACGCAACTGAGCGATAAAAAAACCATCAGTTAGATACTGTTCGGGGGTGATAGCCAAATAGCCATTGACCACGATGTCCTTGCATGGATGATCCAAGGCAACTTGCTCAAAATCAGGATGGCTCTCAAGAAAGGCCTGAATTACCTCTTGATTTTCTTCTGCTATGATGGTGCAAGTACTGTAGGTTATTATACCACCTTTTCGTAGGGTTTGACAAACACTGGATAATATATCCAATTGCACAGACTTGAGGGATTTAAAGTCTTGGAGATCCTTATTGTATTTTATGTCTGGTTTTCGACGAATGAGACCGATCCCTGAGCAAGGAGCATCCACTAGAATCTTGTCAAAACTAGCAGTCGGAAAGATTGATGCACCTGACGAGCATCTAGTTTCTGAGTTTTAACCTTATCAGCCAGACCAAGTCGTTGTGCATTTTCTTTAATAAGAGCAAGCTTATGATCATAAAGGTCAAGAGCCGTCACATGTCCACTCGTCAAGTATGATGCCATATGGACAGTCTTACCTCCGGGTGCCGCACAAGCATCCAGGATTTCTTCCATACCTTGAATTGCTAAAGTTGGTGCAACTAGCTGACTAGTCTCATCCTGAATGGTCAATAACCCCTCTTTAAAATAATCAGTCCCAGCAAAATAACCCGAAGACTTAACAAGCCCAACTGGTGACAAATCTGAACGCTCAGCTCCAGTGGCCTCCGCAATTTCTTCCATACGGGACACATCCGTCACACGGACACTGGCCTTGTTTCTCACAAAGAGACTTTGGAAAATAGCAAGAGCTCGCTCTTCCCCATACTGCTCAATAAGCTTTTTCACCAACCATACAGGTAGGGAATATTGAACAGAATAGCGTTTATTGACACGTTTAATCTTGCTTGGATCTGGCAATGGCTGGCTAGATAGTTTGCGAAGAACTGCATTCACCAGCTTCTCAGCTCCTTTTTTATTGCCACGATTTTTGGCAATAGAAACGGCATCGTTAACCACCGCATGGGATGGAATCTTATCCAAGTAGGCCAACTGGTAAAGACTCAAAAGCAATAGGTCATAGACCCAAGCTTCAAGTTTATCTCGATCCTCAATGACATGGGCTAAGATCCATTCCAAAGTGATCTTACGGGCAACAGTTCCATAAACAATTTCCGTTACCAGGGCCTTGTCCTTATCTGTTAGACATGAATTGCTCAGACGTGCATTGAGGGCAATATTTGAGTAAGCCCCTTCTTGAAAGACTTCTTCTAAAACTTCAAGTGCCTGTCCACGGGCTGTTTTTTTCCAATCATTGGCCAAAGACATCACCTACTTCAAGATTGCGACCGACTCCATTAAGGAAATCAGCAATAGCCATACGAGGTTTACCTTCAAGCTGAACACTCTTAAGCGAAATAGCCCCCTGACCAGTCGCAACGACCAAACTCTTCTTAGTTTTTTCGATAATATGACCAGCCTGTCCTTGTCCTTCTACTAAGTCTCCCTCATAAATTTTGAAACGTTTGCCATTAAGCAAAGTGTGTGCCACAGGCCATGGATACATACCTCGGATTTGATTGAAAATGTCACGACCCGACTTATTCCAATCAAGGCGCTCCTCTTCTGGGCTAATGTTTGGTGAAAACGTTACCTGACTGGCATCTTGAGGAACAGGTTTGATTTCTCCTGCAATGTAGGCAGGCAAGGTTTCAAGCAAGAGGTCACGACCCAAAACTGCCAATTTTTCAAACATAGTACCGACATTATCTTGGTCCAGAATTGGCAAGGCCTTTTGGCTGACCATGTCACCAGCGTCCATTTCCTTGACCATTTCCATAATGGTCACACCAGCTTCTGCATCACCATTGATGATAGCATAATGGATAGGTGCACCACCACGATATTTTGGCAAGAGCGATGCGTGAACATTAACCGCAAAGTCCATGCTATCAAGCAATTTGCTTGGCAAAAATTGACCATAAGCCGCAGTAACAATACCATCAGCTCCAAGTGATATCAGTTGGGCCATTTCTTCAGAGCCTGATAATTTTTCAGGCTGATAGATTGGCAACTCATGCGCCAAGGCTAATTCCTTAACTGGTGTCATGCGAATTTCTTTTTTTCGGCCGACAGCACGATCTGGCTGTGTGACAACAGCGACAATGTCGTAATGCTCATCTGTCAAAAGTCCCTCCAGCACTGTCGCTGAAAAGGCCGGCGTTCCCATAAATATTATTTTTGTCATATTCTTCCTTTTCTAAATTAGGTAAAATTCTGAGGCTCATGATCGATAATCAAACGTAGATCCTTATTTTCAGGTTCCTGAGTCATATCAAGGATCCTATTAAGTGTCTCTTCCAAGCTATCCTCAAAACGATATTTGATAATAATCTGATAATGATAAAGGTTATGTGTTCGGGCAATAGGTTTTGGTGTTGGTCCCAAGAAAGTCACCTTGTCCGACAAATGTTCTCTTAAACAAGCCATGACATCATAGCTCTTACGGACTACAAACTCTTCATCCTTGTGGGAAAGAGTGATCCCTACCGTATAAAAATATGGCGGGTAGGCCAACTGACGGCGAATCCCCATCTCATAGGCATAGAATCCCTCATAATCCTGTTGCTGAGCAAAACGAATGGCATAATGACTAGGGTTATAGGTCTGAATAATAACCTCCCTTCCTTGTCCGCACGACCAGCACGACCAGCCACCTGAGTCAACAGCTGGAAAGTGCGCTCAGCCGAACGAAAATCTGGTAAATTTAGCGACGTATCCGCATTTAAGACCCCTACCAAGGTAACATTGGGAAAATCCAAGCCCTTGGCAATCATTTGGGTGCCTAGCAGAATATCAGCCTTGCCACTCCCAAAAGTCTCTAAAAGTTTCTCGTGAGCGCCTTTTTTACGTGTAGTATCAACATCCATACGAATCACTCTGGCTTCTGGAAAAAGTTCCGTCAATTGATCATAAGCCTTCTGTGTCCCAGTCCCATAATAGCGAATCTGACGACTCTGGCAATTAGGACAGACATTAGGAATAGCTTTTTGAAAATCACAGTAGTGACAATTCATGGTCTTGGTATCCATATGCAAAGTCAGTGAAATATCACAGTTCGGACAGTCATCCACATAGCCACAGTCACGACACATGACAAATGAAGAATACCCACGACGATTCAACAACAAAACGACTTGTTCCTTACGTGCCAATCGCTCTCGGATTTTCTCCAAGAGAGGTGGCGTAAAATCACTCGCCTCTTGTCTACCGACAAAGTCCTTAAAGTCCACCACTTCAACCTGCGGAATTTTAGCACTAGGATTGGCCCTCTCCGTCAATTCAAAAAAATGGTAGACCCCTTTCTGAGCCCTCGCTCGCGACTCAATAGAAGGCGTGGCTGAACCAAGTACAAGAATAGCGCCATGACTTTTGGACCTAAGCAAGGCCACATCTCTAGCATGATAGCGAGGATTGGATTCCTGCTTATAGGTCGCCTCGTGCTCCTCATCGATAATGATTGCTCCAATATTGTCCAAGGGAGCAAAGATAGCAGAACGTGCTCCTACAACGACCTTTGCTTGACCAGACCTAACCTTACGCCACTCGTCAAATTTTTCACCATCTGACAAGCCTGAATGCATGATTGCTACCAAGTCACCAAAACGGGAGATGAAACGATTGGTCATTTGTGGCGTCAGAGAAATTTCTGGAACCAAGACAATGGCAGTTTTTCCCATAGCCAAGGTTCTCTCAATAAGATGCAGGTAAACCTCAGTCTTACCTGACCCCGTAACTCCTTCCAACAAGAACGGCTTCCCACCATGACCAATCTGACCTGTCATTACTTCAACAGCATGTGCTTGCTGAGCATTAAGCTCTAGAAAATCCGTCTTCTCTACCTTTTCAAAGTAGCTATCAGCACGATTGACCTCAACTTCAGTGATGGCTAGAGCTCCAGCCTCAATGAAAAACTTCACCACATCTCGAGAAAAAAGTTTATGCAGGTCTACTAACTTTCCAGGCTCATTCTTTTCTAACAAGAAGTCCCGCAACTCCAGCCGCTTCTTGGCTCGTTGCGAAATATCCAAAGTCTCTAAAATGCCTCTTTGAACACTATAATGTTTCTCCGTTTTTATATTTTGTTTATCCCTAGCAATGTAATCAACCGTTACGCGACCAGATCCCACCAAACGCGGAATGGCTTGACCTTGTTCTTTCGACAATTGAGAGAAGAGAATATGGTCTCTCCCCTGAAGAAAAAGGTCCCTCTCCTCTTCGCTCAGTTTATCAGTTGCCATGATAACTTTGTCATACTGTGAATTAAGGAGACCCGGAAGCATAGACTTCAAGATGGAAATCTTATAGGAAAAAACCGTGTGTCGCATTTGGTCAGCCAAATCCAGCTGATCCTGATTAAGGACTGGTTCATAATCCAAAAGTTCCGCAATTGGCTTCAAGTCTGGCAGATTTCTTACATTTTCTTGCTCTCCAAAGCCAATAACAAACCCTTGCAAGAGACGATTTCCTTTACCAAAAGGCACATGAATCCTCATACCGATAGTAATTTGCCCCTGCATGGATTCTGGTACAAGGTAACTATAAGCCTGTCCGTCTGCATTAGAGGAACATCTACAATTATTTGTGCAACTAAAACCATATATCTCCTCTCTTCACCTTTGGTCCAGCGATTTCCTAAACTCCAGAAATCCTGAGCTAGTGATATGCATCATAAAGAAGGAAGCTGAGACACTATGCCTCAGCTCCTCTTATCCTCGTAAACCAAAGCAAGACTTTGATTTTAGATTTTATCTCCTTCTTCTTTTTCTTTAGCGATTTGTTCTTTGATTTTACGTTCTTCTTCCTCAGCAGCAAGACGCGCTTGGATAACTTTCAAACGTGCCAATTTACGTTTAGCTTCTGGATTTGGGTGAATAATGACATTACCAGATTCAATTTCTTCAAGGGCTTGAAGCGTATATTTTACAGACGAAAATTCTTGAGTAGGTTCAGCACCAGCTGCCAATTCATGGGCACGTTTTGCTTGCAAAATAACTAATGAATATCTTGAAGGCACTTTATCCAAAAGTTTATCAATAGAGGGTTTCAACATCATAATTCTATACCTATTTCTAATTTATTTATCTGATAATCTCTTATCTGAAATCATATTACGATAGTGGCCAATCACACGTTCAACTCGGAAGTGTTCCGCTTCAATAACACGCTTTACACGCTCGGCAGCCAAAGACACCTCGTCATTGACAATGGTATAATCGTATTCGCTCATGAGAGCAATCTCTTCACGCGCACGTTCAATACGTTGAGCAATAACTTCTTCAGAGTCTGTCCCACGGCCAACTAAACGTTCTTCAAGTTCGTTCAAATCTGGTGGTGTCAAAAAGATAAAGACAGCATCTGGAACCTTTTTCTTAACCTGTAGGGCGCTTGAACCTCGATTTCAAGGAAAACATCAATTCCCTTATCCAAGGTTTCATTGACATAGGCCAAAGGTGTTCCGTAGTAGTTGCCTACATACTCAGCATATTCCAGCATTTGACCATTACGAATAAGCTCTTCGAATTCCTCACGCGAACGGAAGAAATAATCCTTCCCATCAACTTCACCAGGACGTTGAGCACGTGTGGTCATTGATACTGAGTATTCAAATTTGTGGTCAGGTTTTGAAAAAATCTCCTGACGAACAGTTCCTTTTCCGACACCAGAAGGCCCTGAAAAAACAATTAAAAGTCCACGTTCAGACATGTCTTCTCCTTAAACTAAGATTAAAATTCTTATTATGACTCACCTTAAAAAGAGAAGTAAATCATCTCTTTTTATGGTTTAGGGGTTGTTCAGTGATTAAGTTACAGCTCACTTTTCAAAGCAGCCTTATTCTCTTACCATTCTATCAATAAAAGCGACTTTTTTCAAGGTGAGGACACTATTAAAAAGAGTGAATACCTTTTCCCAGTACTCACTCTTTTTAAATATCTTTTTAAACCAGTCCAGTCAAGAGACTTTGCATGAATTCTTCTGAATGGAACTCGCCAATATCATCAATCTTCTCACCGAAACCAATCAACTTAACTGGGATATCCAACTCTTGGCGAATGGCTAGAACCACACCACCCTTGGCACTACCATCCAACTTGGTTAAAACAAGACCCGTAAGAGGTGTGATTTTTGAAAATTCCTTAGCCTGATTAAGTGCATTTTGACCTGTTGAAGCATCCAAAGCCAAGAGGGTTTCATGGGGTGCTTCTGGCACCACACGCTTGATAATACGGCCAATTTTTTCAAGCTCTGCCATAAGGTTGTCTTTGTTTTGTAAACGACCCGCAGTATCAATCATAAGAACATCAACACCTTCAGCAAGAGCCTTCTCCATACCATCAAAAACCACGGAAGCAGGGTCGGCCTTTTCAGCACCAGTCACTACAGGCACATCAACACGACGTCCCCACTCGACCAATTGAGCAACAGCTCCCGCACGGAAAGTATCAGCAGCAACTAGCATGACATTTTTGCCTTCTTGTTTGTATTTATTTGCCAACTTACCAATAGAAGTCGTTTTACCAACCCCATTAACACCAACAAAAAGTATAACTGTCAAACCATCTTGGAAATTAATCTGCTCCTCGTAAACATCGTCCTTCTCGTAGATATCCACAAGTTTTTCAATAATCAAGCGTTGCAAATCCTCAGTCTTTTTGACATTCTCAAGTCGAGCTTCATAGCGCAAGTCTTCCGTTAATTGCGTCGCAACATTGACCCCAACGTCAGAGAGAATCAGTATTTCTTCCAATTGTTCGAAAAACTCTTCATCAACACGACGGAAATTAGCGAAGAATTCATTCAAGCGAGCAGCAAAACCAGTACGAGTCTTCTTAAGCGTACGATTATACTTTTCTTGCTCTGTTTCAGTCTTGAAATCAGGTAATTCTGTAGCTGTTTCCTCAACCTTACGGGTTTGGACCGCTTCAAAAGTAACTATCTCACCTTTTTCCGCTGCTGCAGCTACTTGAGCCTTCTTAGCATAGTAATCAGCCATGACATCCGCAAAGTGGCTATCCACAGTTGCTTGACTATCGACTGATTCTGAAGCTATTTCTGATTCGCTTGAGGGCTGATTATCCACAGAAAGTTCTTCAGTAAGTGCCTCTTCACTTTCATCTGTCACAACAGATTCTGTGGATAAATCTTCTTCTACTTGAGTATCAGTCTTGCTAAACTGTCCTGCTTGATTTCCAGTTGTTAATTCACTTGATGACAAATCTTGATCAGCAATAGAATCCATTTCTGAAATCACCTCTGTAAGCTCTTTATTAGCAAGAGTTTCCTGTGAATCGGTTTTCTCTTGTCTAAATAATCGATCAAATAGACCCATCTGTTTCTCCTTATTACTCTAGAATGTATTTATGGATGGCCTCAGCCACTCCAGATTCTTCATTTGTTTTTGTCGTTACAGCCTTAGCAACAGCCTTAACCTGAGGAACACCATTCGCCATAGCGACACCCAGACCAGCCCACTCTAGCATGGACAAATCATTCTCTTCATCTCCCATAGCCATGACTTGACTTCTGTCAAGAGCGAGATAATCAGTCAAGAGTCTCAAACCCGCAGCTTTATGAACACCCTTTGGCATAACCTCTAGGATAATTTCACGAGACTTAAAGACCTCAAACGCTTGGTATAGATGGTCAGGTAGTTTTCCAATTTGGGAATCCAAAAAGTCTCCCTCACAAACCGTAACTACCTTATTATAGACGATATCTTGCGGAATGTCATCAATGCTATCCACATCAACAAAAGTCAAAGTAGGATTAGCCTGACGATAGAGCGAATGATTCCCTTTACTAGGCACTCCATAGACAATACCATCACTAAGAACATCCATAGGGAGTCCCAGAGGTTCAAAAACAGCATAAATCTGCTTTAAATCATCTCTGGTCATCTCTTTCTTGATTAAAATATCGCCGTTATTACGCTGAACCAACCCACCATTGAAGGTTACGCTGTAGTGTTTGTCGTCTAACAAACCCAAGTCTCCTAAGACATGATTAATAGCTGGAAGGGGACGACCGGTCGTGATAACCACGTGAATCCCCTTAGCTTCTGCCGCCTTAAGAGCAGCTCTATTTTCAGCAGTCACTTGCTTATCCTTGGTAAATAGCGTCCCATCCAAATCCAAGGCCAACAATTTAATCTCAGCCATCTGAACCTACCAATCCTTCCATGTAGTCAAAGACTGCACCATCTCTATGGTGACCAATCACCTCATCTGCCACTTCCTTAATCTCATCACGCGCATTTTCCGTAGCAACCGCACATCCTGCAAATGTCAGCATCTCCATATCATTGAGATTATCACCAAAAGCAACGACATCTGAAGCCTGACGCCCCAACTCTTGACAAAGATGGTAAAGCCCAAATCCCTTGTCTACACCTTTAAGGATAATATCCATAGAATCAAAGCCAGTAGTTACAGCTGTTATATCCTCAAAAATCGTATTGAGATAGTCACCACGTTCCATGATGGTATCCCCTTGAAACTTAGCAGTAACCTTGAAAATATCATCTGTAACCCCTTCAAGGTTTGTTGCCATGACATTTTCATAGTAGCGTTCCATGGCCTTAAGATAGGCTGGATCTGCATCTTCTGGTGCATAGGCTCCTCGACGTCCTGACAAAAGAATTCCCTCACAAGTTGGTAAAGCTGAGGTCGTATCTGCAATTTCCAAATAGTCTTTAGGTTCTAGCTTAGACTCAAACAAGACTTCACCCTTGTACTGAACCAAGGCCCCATTTTCCGCAATAATAGCAATGCGGTCCACAAAGCCGTCAAAGAGTTCTTCCAAAGCTAAGAGAGATCGACCAGAAGCTACTGTAAAGACGTAATTTTTAGCTTCACAAGCATCCAAAAGCTTATCTAAACGCACCTTATCATAGGAACCAAGGTGGTCCAAAAAAGTACCATCCATATCTGTCGCTAAAATATTCAAAATAAACTCCCTTCAGGTCGAATATACTTGCCCCTATTGTACCAAAAATAAGGATATAAGTTAGGGAAAAGCTAAAGAAATTAGAGAAAATATGGATTATTACTTGCAAAATCACCTTTTTAGTTGTATCATTACTTTAGTACAAAAAAATAATACTTTTATATCTCTTAGAAAGGAGTCTCTTATGGCTTGGACATTTGATGAAAAATCACCAATTTATCTCCAAATCGCCTATCGTGTGAAATTGAAGATTGTTTCCAAAGAATTAAGTATGGGACAACAACTTTTACCCGTGAGAGAGTTTGCTCAGGAAGCCGGTGTCAATCCCAACACCGTACAAAGAGCCTTCCAAGAACTTGAAAAAGAGGGGTTGGTTTATTCTGCCCGTACGTCCGGTCGCTTCGTTACTGAAGATGAGAAACTCATTGATCAAAAAAGACACGAGATTGCTCAAACTCTCATGAAAAACTTTGTCACTGAAATGACAGCCATTGGTTTTAGCTCACCTGAAATCAAGACTATCATCACTGACTACATCGAACAAACAGGAAAGGACTTATAGACCAATGACTGATATTGTAACTCTAACAAATCTCACCAAGACCTATAACGGTATTCCAGCCCTTAGAGATGTGACCATGTCCATCCCGTCAGGAAAAATTGTTGGCCTTTTAGGTCCGAACGGTAGTGGTAAAACAACCCTAATCAAAATTTTAAACGGTCTCCTTCAACCGACTTCTGGTTTAGTGACCATTAATGGATTTCATCCGTCACCTATCACTAAGGCGCAAGTAGCTTATTTGCCTGACATTACCTATTTAGATGAAAGTAAGACAATCCAGTACTACTTGGATTTCTTCCAAGATTTTTACGCTGATTTCCGCTATCCTCTTGCCTTGCAACTCTTGGAGGATCTAAAGCTCCAACCTGATTTGCGACTTAAAGACCTTTCAAAAGGTAATAAAGAAAAAGTTCAGTTGATTTTAGTTATGAGTCGTGAGGCTAAACTCTATCTCCTTGATGAACCTATTGGTGGGGTCGATCCTGCATCACGTGACTATATCCTAAAAACTATTATCAACCAATACTCTGAAGATGCTTCTGTTATTATTTCAACCCATTTGATTGCAGACATTGAATCTGTCTTAGATGAAGTTGTCTTCTTAAAATACGGTCAGATCGAACTTCAAGGTGATACAGATAATATCCGTCAAGTCCATGGCAAGTCTATTGACAAACTCTTCAGAGAGATGTTCCACAATTAGGAGGTATGAGCATGTTTTGGAAATTAGTTAAATATGAATTACAATCAGTCCGTAAGTGGTATCTTGGCATCTATGGAATTGCCATCCTACTGTCCATACCTTTGGGCTTAATGCTTCAAAAACTAACGGTCACCTTTGAACACATCCACAAGGAACCAAGCTTACTGTTTATGGCTTTCTTTACACTGATTGTGATTGCCACCATTGTTGTTTGGGGAACCATCTATATCGCAACCATTGTTCTCATTATCAAACGCTTTGCGACTAGTGTCTTTGGACGAGAAGGCTACCTAACCAATACACTCCCAGTTTCTGCCCACCAATTAATCTTGTCTAAACTTTTGGCAGCTTTTATTTTGGATACGATTTCATCTCTCGTTGTACTCGCTTCAATTGGCATTATAGCCGCTTTCAACCTTGATATAAAAGATATCCTCCTGACTACCAGCTACTTCGGTCAAATCTTAAAAGAAATGGGGGCCCTCTACCTCTTCATTCCTTCTACAATTTTAGGAAAAATTAGCGGTATCCTATTCTATTACCTCTGTATTAGTATTGGAAACCTCTTCAACACCAACAAAGTTCGTATGGGATTTGTCGCCTATTTCGCCATTCAGGCCATCCTATTCTTTATTGGTTTCTTCTTTGGAATCGGTGCATCCTTGACCGGAAATGCAACAAATACTGTAATTAATAACTCGTCATATATCTTTAGTCTAGTCCAGTCTCTCGTTCTCATCGCAGCAAGTTACTTTGGTACCTACTATATCATGACAAAGCATTTAAATTTGGACTAAAGAAAAACCGTGTTCCTTTTGGAACACGATTTTTTTGCATTGAAAAGACTTACTTACTTTGTTCTTTACGATAAGTCTCAATTTCTGTCTTGTTACCCCAAACGAAGTGACCTGGGCGTACTTCCACCATTTCTGGTTTATCAACCGAATAGTCGTGTTGGTTTGGATCATAAACCTTCAAGACTTTCTTACGTTCCAAGATTGGATCTGGAATAGGAACAGCAGACAAGAGTGACTTGGTGTAAGGATGGATAGGATTGTTGTAGAGCTCTTCTGTCTCAGCAACTTCCACGATTGTCCCCTTATAGATAACAGCGATACGGTCAGAAATGAAACGGACCACTGACAAATCGTGAGCGATAAAGAGATAGGTTAACCCCAACTCTTTTTGGAATTTCTTAAGCAAATTCAAAACTTGGGCACGAACTGACACGTCAAGGGCTGAGATTGGTTCATCAGCGATAACCAAATCAGGCTGCATGACCAAAGAACGCGCAATCCCGATACGTTGACGTTGTCCCCCAGAAAATTCGTGAGGGTAACGTGTTAAGTGCTCCTCAAGAAGTCCTACTTCTTTGATGATTTCCTTGATTTTAGCCTTACGTTCTTCCTCATCTTTATAAAGATGGAAATTGTACAAGCCCTCAGACAAGATATAATCGACTGTCGCACGTTCATTCAAACTAGCCGCAGGGTCTTGGAAAATCATCTGAATACGACGGATAAGGTCGTTTTTCTCAGAGTGAGATAAGTATCCATTGATCTTCTTACCGTCAAAAATAATCTCACCATTACTTGTGTCATTTAAACCGATAATGGCACGTCCAATAGTCGTTTTACCACTACCAGACTCACCAACGAGGGAGAAGGTTTCACCCTTGTTGATGAAAAAATTAGCATTGTGGACAGCAACGAACTTCTTTCTTCCTTCGCCGAAGGAAATTTCCACATCTTTTACTTCAACTAATTTCTCAGGCATTGCTTCCTCCTCATCTCCTAAATGTGCAAATCCCATATTGGCTAGGATTTTTTCATGTAGATTTTGGATAACCGCAGGTTTATCAACTTTTGGCGCATCCTCATGTAAGAGCCAGGTCTTAGCCAGTGAGTATCTGAAACTTGGAATTGTGGTGCTTTTTCCTCAAAATCAATCTGCAAAGCATAATCTGAACGCAAGGCAAAGGCATCCCCAACAACTGGTGTATAAAGTGATGGTGGCGTCCCTGGAATTGAGAAGAGTTTTCCATTATCATCAGCCAATTGTGGCAGACTTGAAAGCAAGCTCCACGTGTATGGATGACAAGCTCATAGAAAATTTCCTCAACAGTTGCGTATTCAATGATTTCGCCAGCATACATGACAGCAACCTTGTCCGCGATACTTGCTACGACGCCAAGGTCATGGGTAATGAAAATGACCGAGAAACCATACTCCTCTTTGAGTGATTTCAAGAGGTCAATGATTTGAGCTTGAATGGTCACATCAAGGGCAGTTGTTGGTTCGTCACAGATAAGGACATCAGGACGACAAGCCAAGGCAATGGCAATAACGATACGTTGACGCATCCCACCAGAGTATTGGAAAGGATATTCATTGAAACGTTTTTCAGCATCTGGAATACCAACCTTGTCCATGTAATCAATTGCCATTTTTTTAGCTTCCTTGGCTGTTTTCCCTTGGTGCTTAACAATAACTTCAATAATTTGACTTCCGATAGTCTTAATTGGGTTAAGACTGGTCATTGGATCTTGGAAAATAGTTGCAATCTTAGCTCCACGGATAGCTGCCCAATCTTGGTGACTCTTAAATTTAGTCAAGTCTTTGCCACGGTAGTCGATAGATCCGCTAGCTACACGACCATTTTCTTCCAGCATCCCTGTAAAAGTTTTAGTCAAGACTGATTTTCCTGAACCAGACTCACCAACCAAGGCTAAAACTTCACCTTCAACTAAATCAAGAGAAACCCCTCGAATAGCTGTCAAAACACGGTCACGAACGTCAAATTCCACGACGATATCGCGAGCCGATAATATTACATTTTTATTTTCTGTCATATTGGACTCCTATCTATGCGTACGTGGGTCACTAGCATCCGCTAAGTTTTGACCAACAATAAAGAGGGCAAGAGAAACAAGAATCAAGGTAGTCAATGGAATCCAGAAGAGATAGGCATTGACTGTAACGTTCTGTGCATAGTCTGAAATCAAACGACCAAGACTAGGCGTAGTAACAGGAAGACCCAAACCAAAGTATGAAAGGAAGGCCTCATAAGAGATAAATCCTGCAAAAGTTGACTAGCCATGGTTACAATAACTGACACAAGTTGTGGCATGATATTTTTAATCACAATCTTAGCCGTTGGTGTTCCCAAATTGCGAGAAGCCAAGTTATACTCCAAATCACGATAACGCATGATTTGAATACGGATTGTGTAGGCAATACCAATCCAACCTGTTACGGTCATGGCAAAAATCATATTCCAAAAACCAGCACCTAATGAGTAAGTCAAGACGATAACCACAAGGAGAGAGGGAATATTTGAGATGATGTTGTAGATTTCCATCATAATCATATCGAAGGTCTTAGAAATCCCCCAAACAGCACCTACAAGCAAACCAATTATAACATTCAGGAAGGTAGCGATAACAGCGATAAGGATAGAATTACGAGCCCCAAACCAAACACTGTCAAATAGAGACTTACCATTACCGTCAGTACCGAACCAGTATTGAGCGTTTGGATGTACATAACGCAAACTGAAATCATTTACTTTTGAGACATCATTGAAGTCAAATTTAGAAAACATTGGGTAGATGAAACTCATTAAAATAATAGTAATCAAGATTCCCAACATTACAACTGTTGATTTCTTTTTAAAAAATTGACGCATCACTGATTTCCAGTATGAGTAAGACGGTGCATCAATTGTTTCAGAGGCAAAATCATCGCGCTTTACAAATTGGAACTTACTTTTATCAATTGAAGCCATTATTTACCTCCTTTAGATGTCAATTTGATACGTGGGTCAATAATAGTCATAAGGATATCACCCACAAGCAATGAGAAGATGGAGAGAGCTGTAAAAATAAATACCAGCCCAACGACCATAGCATTATTAGAAGCACGAACAGAATCGATCAACATTTTACCCATACCAGGGTAGGCGAAGATTGTTTCTGTCAAGGTTGCCCTGTGATAACCCCAACAATAGATGCTGGGATCCCTGAAACCAAGGAAACCATAGCGTTTTTTAAAATGTGTTTATTTGAAATTTCTTGTTCTGACAACCCTTTAGCACGTGCAAAACGAACAAAGTCTTGTGATTGCAAGTCAATCATGTAACGACGAATCCAAATCGCAAGACCTGGTGTTGACAAGAGACCGAGAATAACAGATGGCAAGACGTATGAACGCCAGTCACCTGCACCCAAGATAGGGAAGGAATCTGGAAGACCAATCTCAGAACCAATCAAACGAATGATATAAACCAAGGCGATGGTTGGTAGTGAAAGCAAGAAAGTCAAGACACCTGTTGACACACTATCAAAGAGTGTGTTTTTAAAGAGTGCCATGTATGATCCCAATGGAATTGCCAAAGCATAAGACAAGACCAAACCAATCAAACCTGCAATGGCAGAACTTGTCACCATTGATGGGTATTGATAACGACTCTTGGTAGCTGTGTATGGATCATTTCCATAGTAAGAACGATCTCTAGCGTCAGCCTGACTTGGTGATTTATAAGTACGAGAGTAGATATCTACTGAAGATATTTTCTTACCAGTAGGGAAGTTAACCACAGAGCTTTTTGTCTGTCCTTGGCCTTGTGTAATAACATCAAGAACACCTTGCCCAGCATAAGTTGGGTATGAAGTTCCAAGATTCATCTTCACAAAATTTTGGTGAACAAATGGGAACTGACCATTAAAGTAAAGCAAATATTTATGCTTAGTCCCTGAACCAACAACTGACCAACCGATAGCTGGGTCATTTTCAATACGGATATAACGCTTCAAGTTTGGATTTGTTTTATCTTTAACCCATCCAGTATTGTCAAATTCAAAGAGGTGCGTATAGAAGCCAAACACACGTTCAAGCACTGGCACATCACGTGTCGCATAGAATTGTTTACTTTGCTTGAACTGATGCAAACGCCAACCACGTCCTAAACTATCCACATATTTTTGGTAGATAGCCTTATTTTCTTTTGTTGGCTTAGTGGTTACTGACTTATCAAGGGAGCTAGCTTTCTCCTGCAACTCCTTGGTGTCATAGTAATCAATGTAACCCAAGCGTTCATAGATTGTATTTTCATAGTTAGCCTTAGAATCAGCTGTCTTAGCAATCTTGTTGTAGTTCGGGTCTTGTCTGAAAATCAGACGCCTCGGCACCATGGTATAGATAATCGTGTAGGTCAAAGCCGTCACGACAAATATTGACAATAGAGAACGGAGTGTTCTCAATAAAATGTATTTTTTCATGTCTCTTCCTTTAATTCCAAAAGAACTTTTCCCAATCTAATGAGAAAGTTCCATCGTCCTTTTATTTAATGTGTTTCTCAAGATCTTTTTGAGCTTTTTCGTTAGATGCTTTCCTTTCTTTAAGCCATTTTTCACGACTTTGTTCATATTCTTTCTTAGTAACTACTTTTTCTTGTGATTTCACATATTTGAGGTAGGATGAGCCCTTATCACCCACCTGTATGCTAGCACCCGTAAATGGTGTCAAACGTGAGATAATCGGTGCTGCACCGTTACTAACAGTCAATGGAATGACAAGAGAGCTATCTTCCAACCAAGCTTGGGCTTGAGCATAACGGTCGTAACGAGCGTTGAGGTCTGTTGTTTCTGAAGCTGCTGAATCAATCAAGGCATCATAATCTTTAAGACCTACTTGGGCTGCTGCTGCATTGTTTGGATCATCATAACCATTGAAAGCCTTGGTATTTTCACTTGATGTTGTTTTTAAGATATCAAGATAAGTTGATGGATCTTGATAGTCTGGACCCCAACCCACACCGTTAGAAATATCCCAGTCTTCTGCTGCAGCATTTGCCGCATTACTAGTCGCATTTTGCATATCATCAGATGACATTTGGTTAATATCTATAACAACATTTTCGCTACCCAATGATTTTTCAATGGTTTGTTTCAAAGATTGAGCTTGAGCAACATTAAGTTTAGAACTTTGATCAACTGGAAGGTCTAAGTGAACTGGGAATTGTACTCCTTCTCCTTGAAGAGCCTCTTTGGCTTTGGCAAACTCAGTCTTAGCTTTTTCAGCATTGTAGAGACCCTCTTGACCATCTGCAAAGTTAACACCAGACCACTCATCACCATAAGAGCTCATTTTTTCTGTCACAAGATCACCAAAGGTCTTATCGCCTGCACTGACAAAATCATAAGGAACAAAAAGGTTACGTAGAGCAAGAGCTGCGCCATCTTTACCGTTTACTTGTGATTGATAGGCTGTACGATCAATAGCGAAGTTGATTGATTGACGAAAGTCTTTGTTTAGAAGAGCCTTCTTAGTTGATGTCTTTTCAGCATCTGTCTTCTTAGCTGAGAATTTATAGCTTTGGCGGTCAATGTTTACACCAATAACCGATGTAGATGCACCTGGTTCTGTGTAAAAAATATTATCTTTATATTTTTTTTCTACCGATGCATAGTTTGAACTCGTAGGGAAGACACGTGCAATGCTGAGAGCGCCGTCAGAGAAACTACGTTCTATTGATTCTAGATCCGATCCATCAGAATATGAGAATTTGATAGAGTCAAAATGCACGTTTTTCTTATCCCAATAATTCTCATTCTTAGTCAACTCGATAGATGATTTAGCTGTCAAAGATTTAAGAAGGAAAGGACCGTTATATAGGATAGAGGTTGGGTCTGTTGACTTACCAAAATCTTTCCCTTTGTTCTTAAGAAAGTCTTCGTTAACTGGGAAGAGCACACCATAGGTTGTCTTAGAGTTCCAGTATGGTTCCTGTTTTTTTAGTGTGTATTGCAGAGTGTAATCGTCTATTGCTTTAACGCCAACATTTGAGAAATCTTTATTGGCACCAGAAAGGTAGTCAGACAATCCAGCAATAGAATCTTGTACCAAATAAAGGGCTCCAGATTTGGCATCAGCTGCATGCTTAAGACCCGTTACAAAGTCCTTAGCAGTAACATTAGCGTACTCTTCACCTTCAGAAGTATACCATTTGATCCCTTTACGAATTTTATAGGTATAAGTAAGACCATCTTTAGACACAGACCAGTCTT